>Ga0265298_10004211_pt1 | contig 18487 bp, 13 predicted proteins | sample AusTroGonzalo_MG_3_FD_193486 | JGI IMG/M metagenome (GOLD analysis project Ga0265298, IMG submission 193486) | Bovine rumen microbial communities from tropical cattle in Woodstock, Queensland, Australia - Gonzalo_01 | ecosystem: Host-associated > Mammals > Digestive system > Stomach > Rumen ... | reverse complement strand
CAGCGAGGTAATGATTTCCTCAACAAGGCCGATTTTTCTGTCAAGGATTTTGTCAAATAACTGTTCCTTAGTTCTAAAATAGTAATGGAGCATAGCGTGCGTCACTCCGGCACGCTGGGCGATGGAGACGGTCCTGGCCTGATCAAACCCCTTTTCCAGAAATTCCGCTTCCGCCGCCTCGAGTATAATCTCTTCCGTGTTTTTGTTTTCTTTTATCATGTGTTAACAATCTTGTTCAACAGTATTGTTAACACAAAGGTAATACAATTTTTTGAATGACAAGAAAAAGTCCGGCCCAAAAGCCGGACTAAATCGTGTGCGGGTGGAGAGACTCGAACTCTCACGCCTCTCGGCACCAGATCCTAAGTCTGGCTTGTCTACCATTTCAACACACCCGCAAGGTGTAACGACGGGCAGGATACCCAATCGCGGTCCGGCAGACCAACCGGCCGCCGGGCCGCAAAGTTAATAATTAATTTGCATTTCCGGATTCTTCTTTCCGCTTTACCCTCTCGGCTTTTCGCTGTTCGGCCCGGGTCATGGCCGCTTCGGCCCAAGGATGCTCCTTCAGCCAGGCGGTCTGCTGGGCATTCAACGCCGCCAGAGCCTCGTCGGCGGCCGCATCGAGCGCTGCCGCCACATCCTTGTCCTCTTCCGCCATCTGCTCCGCGAACATCAGCGAATCCACCTGCATGAACTCTTCCTTCGAAAGGAACTCGTCGGTGCCGCTTCCCGAATAGCTGTTCAGCATCCTGGCCTTCTCCAGGCGCCTGTTTTCGACAGCCATACGGTCCATGGCGTTCTGCACTCCCCTGTCGTAGACATTGCGTATCACGTCCAGCAGGTTCACCTGCATAGTATCCAGATCCGCAGTGAATGAAGGCACCATACCGTTCCGGTACCTGTTCCGCCCCAGCGAAAAGCGGATCTTGTCCAGATTGCCGAAGATATTGATGCCGAAACGGAAAGGCAGGAAGCTTTCCAGAATCGAAACATTGTAATTCAGGTTGCCGTTGAATCCCTGAGTCCCCGCCAGAGCAAGCTTGTACTTGTCCACCCCAAGCAGGAACGGATACACCTCAACCCTGTTGTTGCCCACCACCGCATCCACGTACAGGTTCTGTATCCTTCCGATATTCTTGTCTTCGAACATCAGCAGCCGGGTTATCTTTCGGAGCGGACCGGCATTCTCGATGAAAAGATCCTCGCCCGCTATACGCACCAGCCCGTTCATCGAAGGGGTGATTATGTTCATGTTGGTGTCCAGCTGGGTGGTCACGGAAAGGTCGCATCCGAGATTGCCCTTGAACGATTTCAGCGCGGGCATCATGGCATCCACACTGGGCAGCATGTGGATGATATCATAAGCCGACATATCCACGAGGTGCATGTCCAGCCCCGCGGAGATGTCGGATTTTTTCTTCGAAGCGTAGAAAGCGTCCAGTTTTATTCGTCCCAGATTGCTGTAAACATCCACATCCTTTATCTGCAACACCCTGTCGCGTACGTTGATTTCGGCGAATGCCGGGCGGATTTCAAGCGTGGAATAGTCCACCCTGTCGGAAAGCAGCCGTATCGACCCGCGCAGGTTCTTCGGAACGACTATCGCCTTCATTTCTCCGGCCGCAGGGTCGTAGACCGCGTTGGAAAGGGAATCTACGACGAAGTCGGCCTTGTCCACATCAACGCTGTCGTTCAGGGTACCCTTCTGCATCGCAACCAGCAATTCGTTGACATTCAAGCGTTTGGATCGTGCGTCAATATCGAATTTCAGAGGCCCGCGCCCACGGATGAAACGCCTGAAGCCCCCGATGGAACCGGTAAGGTCCAGGTCGGATGTGCCGCAGTCAACGTTGCACGAAGCTATCTGCGCGTCATCGTCATCGAGCGCGATGTCAAGCGAATTGACCCTGGTGCGCAACGGCAGCGCCGGAGACACCACGGAAGCGTTCTCCAGGGATACCAGTCCTCCCGGATGCCAGCGGTTCAACAAAGCCACGAGGGAAGAATCCAGCGACACTTTCAAATCCTTCGAGGCGAATTCATCCACCGGCCGGCCGGCACGGACCTTCGCAAAAAGCGAGTCCCTCGGTACGCCGGGATAAACCCTCTGGAGCGAGTCCAGGAAGCGTTTCATTCGTGGCCTGGCCTTCCGCACCCGCCGCATCGCCTCAAGCGAAACCAGAGTATTCTCCGCCTCAATCTTGTTTTCACCCGCATAAATCTTCAAAACGTCCCCCGCCGTAGAAAAACTCAGGCGCGGAACCATCTTTCCTTCGTTTTCCACCTTGCTGACGTCTGCACGCGTGGCCATGCCTTTCACCCTTGCACGGAACGAATCCGAAAGCCTGAATGCAAGGCCGTCCATATCCATCGTCAGTTTCAGGGAATTGTCTGCGGAAGCAAGAGAGATGTCAGGCGCACGCAGGAAAGCGGACATCTCCTGCGACGGCATACGGACGGATACTTTTTCGCCGTCTAGCCTGCAGGCAATCCTCGACTTCCGGAAAACATAGTCTTCGAGTTCGTTCAAATGCGCATTTACATCAGCGGAGAGATTCACCCTGCCCTTCCCTTTAACGTCCAGTCCGGCAGGCATATAGCGCGCCGCCGAATCGAGAATCACGAAGCCGCCCAGCTTCGCGGCAACCGACGGATCCTTCCCGAGCAGGTCCCTGCCATCTCCGTCGAGGTCGAGTTTTACTCCGTTGCTGCGCAGATGGCAGCGGTCCACCTCAGCGGTCAACTTTTTGTCCGCAGTCAGATGCGCCGAAGCCCCAAGGTCAAGCATGGCATTGATCCGTTTGGGCAGCCACGACACACGCCCGGAAGGGATATCCACGGCTATCTCCAGGTCCGGATACTCCTCTTCAGATAGTTTCCCGTCTGCACGCACATCAAGATTAAGCAGCGCATTCGCGCGGAAATCCTTCGCCGCAGGCACCAGTTTCCTCGCGTATTTGTCGAGCACAGTGCCCAGATTGCAGGAATCTATGCCCGCAGAAGCCTTTACACGGCTGTAATCTTCATATCTGCTGAACCTGCCCTCCGCATGCAGCGGCACATAGGCGATATCCGCCTTAAGATGCTCCAGATCGATGTCGAAATGCTTCGGATGCTTCCGGAATCCGGCACGGGCGTCCAAAACCGCCGGCACCTGCAGGCTGCCGAGGGCGGGAGAGAAATACAGCGCCTCCCCCGAAAGCAGGATATCGAAAAGATTTGTCCGGGGATTCTCCAGCGAAAGCCGGTCCAGCGCCACCGCAAGCGTATCCGCGGGCAGGCGGCCGCTCATCCGCAGCGAATCCAGGGCCAGCGAAGCGTCGCAGAGCCTGGATTCGAGCAAATCCTTCCTTATCCGTACGTCACCTTTCAGCCGCAGTTCATCAAAACGCAGCCTCGCATGCACCGTATCTGCCTGGGATGTGTACACAATCTTCGGACTACCTCCGATGCGGAACTCTCCTACCGATATCCACGGCAGGTTGACTCCCCCTTTCGCGGAAGTATCCTCCGGTTCATCCTCTCCCTTCGCCAAAATGTCCAGATTGGAACGGCCTTCGCAGTAAGCGTGATAATAGACCCGGGGATGTTCCAGCAGCAGATGTCTGACCCTGATGCGGCCGCGGAAAATCTTCCACGGATTCACCGAAACCCCCAGCCGGCCGGCCGAAAGCAGCGTATCCCGCACGGCACCGCGTCCTTCCGAAAGCAAAGGCCCGCGCACGCCCAGCCCGTCATAGGCCGAAAACAACTCATGAGGATAAGTGACCGAAATACTATCGGCATCGACGCCTATATAAGGGAAGGTGCTGAAGTGCAGCCTGCCGTAGCGCAGCTGCCCGTCCGGAATCGCGGAAGCCGCTATGGAATCAATCCTGGACCGCATCCAGGAACTGTTAAGCACAAGTTGCGCCCCAAGCAAAATCAAGGCGAAAACCGCCACGATAATGCCGAGCACTTTGAAAAGCCTGCGCAGCCCTTTCGCCATTGCCTAGAATTGTTTGAAAAAGTCGTTACCCTTGTCGTCAACGAGTATGAAAGCCGGGAAATCCTCAACCCGTATCTTCCAAACCGCCTCCATTCCGAGGTCGGGATATTCCACGCACTCGATGCTCTTTATGCCGTCGCTGGAAAGGACCGCGGCAGGGCCGCCGATGCTTCCGAGATAGAAGCCTCCCCATTTCCGGCAGGCATCCGTCACAGCCTGGGTACGGTTGCCCTTGGCAATCATTATCATGCTGCCTCCGTGGCTCTGGAAAAGGTCCACGTAAGGATCCATACGCTGCGCCGTGGTAGGCCCCATCGAGCCGCATGGCATCCCATCCGGAGTCTTGGCGGGCCCGGCGTAAAACACGGGATGGTCTTTGAAATACTGCGGCAGGTCTTCGCCGGCATCAAGGCGTTCTTTCAAGCGTGCGTGCGCGATGTCGCGGGCCACAATGATGGTGCCGCTCAGGCTCAGACGGGTGCTGACGGGGTATTTGCCCAGCTCCGCAAGCACTTCCGCCATAGGTCTGTCGAGGTCTATCTTCACCCCTCCCCCTTCGCCGGGACGACGTAGTTCTTCGGTAATTAGACTGCCGGGATTGTCATCGAGTTTCTCTATCCAGATGCCTTCGCGGTTGATCTTTGCCTTGATGTTGCGGTCCGCGGAGCAGCTTACACCGAGCCCTATCGGGCAGGACGCCCCATGTCGCGGCAGACGGATGATGCGTATGTCATGAGCGAAATATTTGCCTCCAAACTGCGCTCCAAGTCCGATTTTGCAGGCCTCCTTCCAGACTTCTTCTTCGAGTTCGATATCGCGGAAGGCACGCCCGGTCTCGTCTCCCGTGGTGGGGAGCGAATCATAATAGTGCGTGCTGGCGAGTTTCACGGTGAGGAGGTTCTTCTCCGCGGAAGTGCCGCCTATTACGAAAGCGATATGATAAGGCGGGCAGGCTGCCGTGCCGAGAGTCTTCATTTTTTCGACCAGGAAGGGCACAAGAGTGTCCGGGTTCAGCACCGCCTTGGTCATCTGGTAGAGATAGCTCTTGTTCGCCGAACCGCCGCCCTTCACCACGCAGAGGAACCTGTATTCCATTCCCTCTTCGGCATCGATGTCAATTTGGGCAGGCAGGTTGCACTTCGTGTTGACTTCCTTGTACATGGTAAGAGGCGCATTCTGGCTGTAGCGGAGGTTCTCCTCCGTGTATGTCTTGTATACGCCCAGGGAGAGGGCCTCCCTGTCGTCGAAACCCGTCCAGACCTGCTGGCCCTTCTCGCCATGGATTATGGCGGTGCCGGTGTCCTGGCAGAACGGGAGCTTGCCTTTGGCGGCCACCTCCGCATTGCGCAGGAACATCAGCGCAACGTACTTGTCGTTGTCGGACGCTTCCGGGTCGGAAAGAATTTTGGCAACCTGCTCGTTGTGAGCGCGCCGCAACAGGAAATTCACGTCGCGGAAAGCGGTCCTGGCCAGAAGCGTAAGGGCTTCGGGCTCCACTTTCAGCACGGGTTTCCCCTCAAACTCCCCTACTGACACATACTTGTCCGTCAGTTTGTAGTATTCAGCGGTATCCTCCCCCAGCTGAAACATCGGTGCATATTTAAAATCAGGCATTTTGATAATTATTTGTTCATTGTTTACTCTTCCGGATTAGATTCGTCTAACTCCAGCCGGGGTTGTTGTGACTCCAGATATCGTTTTCTGCTCATTGAGCTGACAACCTTTTTACCGGTTTGCTTTTCGAAAGCTTCCCTGGCCACCTTGGCTACGGAACCGCCACGCTCAGCCACACGAGCATGCTCCGACATGGTTTCCGGATGCTCCTCTTTGGTGATGTTGCTGGTGGTCAATTCTGCAAGAATATTCATAACCAATTCTTCATTGGTCATATTATCACGCAGGTTTTCCTGCTTGAGCCCTTTCAGATGCTTGTATTCCCGCGCTGTAAGACCAGCCCAGGCATAGTAAATGATATCGGTAAGGGTTGCATAACCGGTTCCCTCCTCAACACCGTGGGCTTTCCACTGATCGGTAAGGTCCTTGCGGATCTCGATGCTTTTCAGTCGCTGATTGATCCAGTTATCGGAATATCCCAAACGTTTATAGTCTTGCAAAGACTGCTGAATACCCAATTCAGGATCTTGCATCTGATGAATCCTCTCAGCTCCGACTTGGGCCAGCCAGCGTTTGAATGGCTCGGCTTTCTTGGAAGGGATGGACTGTACTATGCGGAAAATGCCTTGGAGGTCCATGCAACGTGCAGAATGATGCTTTCCATCCGTGGCGACAAAACCGTGGGGGGGACAATTTGACCCCCTCACGAAATCATCGAGTTCTTTGTCACGTTTTCTGCGTGTTTTGAGATAGTCTGCTGGATCTGGAGAGTCAGTTAAAACTCCAACAACGTCGTTGATACAGAAGAACCATTTCTCCTGAACGTCGTCCCAATACGTACGAATCTGTTTATCTCCAAATACCTTCAGTTCCTGTTGTGTTCCCATACCACCAGTCCATTTTTACAAAGTTAACCAATCCCCGGGACCTCTGCAAATCTTTTGGAGGATTATATTTTTTATGCTACCTTTGTGGCGAGATAATAAACCGTGATACGGATGGGTAATCGAGTCGCGCAAAAGTCCCCGCCCGCGAGGCCCTCGCTCCAGAAGTAATTCCGCCACGTAGTCTTGGGGCAAAGTTAACAGGAGGTCATCTGGCCTCCTTTTTTATTTTTCCAGCATCTATGGCGGTTATGCAGTATTGCACCTTCGACTTGTCGCTTCGCTTGACCCCCACCGTCATCTTAACTCGTCCTACACCTGGACATACATATTCCATAATCAGCATACTTTCAAAAGGACGTTGATTCTTGCTCTTTGGTTTCGATGGAACGTTCTTCAACAACCAGGCATTTGTAAGAATCGCATCCAGTTGAAGAACAGCCAACGTGGACAGATAGGTCAAAGATGCTTGTGCTGCAGTTTCATCAATGGATACCGCGCGAATGTTGATGTCCCCTTTTAGTGAGATATTGTATTTCTTTTGATCCGGGTTACGACGTTTCCATTCTTGATAAAACTCATAGATTAAGTTCTGACGTTGTCGTTTCTCTTCCGGTGAATCCCCCATTGGAATGTCATCTTCAGAAAGCACATCTTCTTCGTCCTCATAATACGGCTCAAATGGAATCTCACTCAAATCTGGTTCTCCAATGTAGCCGATAAGCAGTTCAAACGGTACGTCCATCACGCCGGCAGCTTTATAGATGGTCTCCAGGTTTTTGGATTTGAACAGCGCCTTCACGTTCTGCTTCCGGATTCCCATCCTCCGGGCGAACTCTGCCTTGGTCATTCCAATCCTTTCCAGCAGATCCTCCCCCTTTGCTTCAAAGAATATCTGATTCATAACAGTTCTTTTTGCAAAGGTAATAATTATTCATTACCTAATCAATATAGAATAAACGCCCACTTAATGGGCGCAGATTTCAAGTTTGGTCATCTCATACTGTCATTTTGAGCAAAGTCGAAAAATTCCGACGGCCTGCTGCCGTAAAACCAAGGGCTTCGCCCAAGATTTTATGTTTTGATGCGGGCCGCATCCGCCGCCCGCAGGCAGTCCGGGCAAAGCCCATGACTGCCATTATTCTGAAACGGGGCGGACTGATCGACCGTCGCAACGGTAGTAGTTGTAGCTGCCGAAAAAGTCGGAATAGAAGTAGACGTACCACGCGTTGCTCGGGTCGTCCGGATTGAGGGAAGAAGACAAGTCGAAGCCGTTGGAGCCCGCACTGTAGAGGCCGGTACCGTACCGGAAGCCAGCGGCGGGAAGGAAAATGCTGTTCCCGTTGGAGGCGGTCACCAATCTTCCTTGTACGCCATTCTGTGTTGTCCATGTCCAAGTACACTGGGTACGAAGCGCCGTCCACTCTGCGTCCGTGGGCATACGCCACTTTCCGCCGAGTTTCGCGTGAGCTGCATCATCCTCAGGGTCGAGGACGATTTTGTTGTCCGGGTTGCCACTCCCATCCCAGTAATCCGTCCTGTTATCCGGGCAATACTTGGTTAACTTGTTATAATCGCCATTGCTCCACTTATATGAAGCCCAATCGTAACCTGTTTTCCCGGATTTCCAAGTAAGAGGGTCCTGGCAGGAATAATACGGCTCCGTCTCGCCCCATGCGTAATAATCGCCGTAATCCTCCGGATTGGCGCAGAGGCCGCTGCTGGAAAGATTGGACTTGGCCCAATATAACTTATAGGCAGTCCCGTCAGTTCTGGTCATAACAACGCCAAGGTCCACGGCCCCTGCGGGAATTATCGCTTCTTTGGTTGTGAAGGACTTCACGGCACCGTACTTTATTGCCATTCCATTCTGGACGTAGGACTTGTAATAATACGTAGTACTCTGTTCCAGGCCGGTGGCTGTAACCGTAAACTTGCTATTGCCGTCCAAGCCGGTGGCGACAATCTTCCGTGCTTCCTCAAAAGATTGGCTCTTATCATACATAATACCCACCTCAGCATCTCCCAACTCAAACGGGAGGTTGGCATAGCCCGTGAGCGTGGCGGAATAATCAGTCACATCCAGGGCATCGCCGGTGATTGTAAGTTCTTCCGGATTGTTCTGATTCCCTCCGCTCTCTCCGTTATTATTCTCTGGGGTACACGCCGCAAAGGCAAATAGCAGCACGATGGCCGAAAGGGCAAACTGTATCAAACTGTGATTATAATCTTTAAAATCAGGCATTATATTGATTGTTAATTATTTATAAACATAACGATGGCGTTATAAGTCCAAACTATCCGGGTCTTTCAGGAACTGAATGATGGGGATGGTGGTGATACCACTCTCGTCCCTTTTAAGTTTCACCTGTTCACCGGTGACGACAATCTTTTTAAATGAGTCACCGATTGCACGAAGAGACCTGATCTCCTGCTCTTGCTTGCTCTCGTCCGGCATCCTCCAGGCCGACTGGATATAATAACGGCTACTGCCCTTGTTGGCCACGAAATCCACCTCCAGTGTGAGCCGGACAGGCTTGCCGTCCTTGTCCTTGGTCCGAATCGTCACATTGCCCACATCCACCAGGAATCCCCGGAAGCGAAGCTCATTGTAGATGATGTTCTCCATAATATGGCTCTCCTCCATCTGGCGGAATGACAGGATGGCGTTGCGCAGGCCCAAGTCCTGGAAATAATACTTGGAGAGCGATGCAATGTATTTCTTCCCCTTGATGTCGTAGCGGTCCGACTTCTCCAGCAGGAAGGCATCGTCCATATAGCCGATATAGGTGTCGATGGTCTTGTTCGTCAGATCCTTGATATTCTTCAGGCTCTTGAAGGTATTAGCCAGTTTGTTCGGGTTGACCGGAGAGCCGATGGATGAAGCCATAACGCGGGCCAGTTCTTCAAACTCGGCCTGGAATTCTATCCTGCGCCTGTCATGGATGTCCTTCAGATAAACAGTCTGATAAAGATTTTTCAGGAAAGACGCTTTCTTGTCATCACCATCCTGCAGGAGAATCTGCGGGAGGCCTCCATAGGTGTAGTACTCCAGCCAGGCATCCTGTGCAGAGCCGTTGAAGGCAGAAAGAAACTCACTGAACGAAAGCGGATACAGATGGATCTCGTCGCCACGGCCACGGAACTCGGTAACCACATCTTTGGAAAGGAACTTGGAATTGCTTCCGGTCACATACACTTCGGCGTTGGGCTTCAAGTTCAGTGTGGAAAGAACCTCTACAAATTCCTTCACCTCCTGCACCTCATCAATGAGGATGAAATAGGTTCCGCTATCTTGCATAGCCTTCCCAACATACTCCAACAGATAGTCGGGGTTCCTGAACGCGGCCTGCATCCTGTCTTCCAGATCAATGACAATGATATGGTCGGCAGGTATGCCATCCTGCAGCAGAAACTCCTTGAAAAGAACCTTCAGCAGATAGGATTTGCCGCAGCGACGGAGACCGGTCACAATCTTCACGGAGCCGTTCCCCCGGGAGCGGATCATCTGATCAAGATAAACAGGTCTTTCAATTCTCATATCTTCCACTTTCCAAAGAATTGCCACTTTTGTCAACAATTTGGAAACAAAGATAGTGTTTATCCCATAAAAAACAAAACAATCGTCACATTACGCTGCCCGAAGATAGTCTGGGCCACGGATCTGGCCGTCCTGTTATTGCTCTGCAATAAGCGACGGCACCTCGGTTTGCACGCTTATTCTGAGACTGGACGGACAGACAGCCCACGGTATCGTTCGTAGTAGTAATATGGGCGGAGACCACTTGAATTGAAACCTACGCACCACGCGCCGTTCAAATCACCGCTATTAATGAGAGACGAAGACCAATAATACCCGGTGAAAAAAGTAAGAGGAATGAAAATAGCATTGCCATTAGGCGCGGTGACTAACATTCCTTTGGCACCGTTCTGCGTAATCCAAGCCCAAGTACACTTCGTTTTTAATTCAGTCCACTCATTTTCAGTTGGCATGCGCCATGAACCGCCTAACTTTACATGGGCGACATCGTCCTCTGAATCCAATACCGTCTTATTATCAATTGTATTATACTTGGAGAACGGCCCGGACGAACTAGTTCCAAATTGATATGTCGACCAAGAGTAATCAGACTTCGACGCCGTCTCACCCCAAGCGTAATAATCACCACAATCTTCGGGGGCAGAGGCGCCAACGTTTTCATTTGCCCACTTGACTGAAAGGCCCATATCAATAGCTGTTAATGGTTCAGCGAGTATTACCGCAACAGAACAAGTGGCATAACTTCCACTTCCATCATTCGCCGTCGCCTTGATTGTTGTAGTTCCCTTTGACTTCGCAGTTACCTTGCCGCTACTGTCCACAGACGCAATTGCATCATCAGAAGACGACCATATATAAGTCTTGTCGTTGGCATTGTCTGGAGATACTGTCGTTACAGTAAGTGTGGCTTCGTTGCCGACCACTAGCGTTAGCCACGACCTGTCAATACTTATAAAACTCACATACTGTTTAACCTCCACTTCGCAGGTTGCTTGAGCTCCATTGCCGTCTTTTGCAGTAACCGTGATAGTTGCCGTTCCTTTGGATTTGCCAGTAACCATGCCGGAGTTGGACACCGTTGCAACAGAAGTATTGGAACTTGACCAGTTAACTGCCGTGTTGCTTGCATCGGAGGGCATGACGGTGGCAGTAAGTGTTTCAGATTTCCCATTATAAACGGAAATAGTGGTCTTGTTAAGTTGAATGGAAGAAACCAGTCTATTAACTGTTACAGAGCAAGAAGCATACTTCCCACTGCCATCCCTGGCCTCTGCTTTAATGGTCGCCGTACCTTTAGAAATGGCTGTTACCTGACCATTATTATTCACGATAACTATAGACTCATCTGTAGATGACCAGTTGATGGATTTGTCAGCAGCGGTTGAAGGATTGATGGTTGCAGTCAGCGTCTGTTCCTGACCCTCGTTCAGCGAAATTGAAGTTTTGTCGAGACTTATGCTTGTAACCCACTGGGCCACTGTGATAACGCAACTTGCGGTCTTGTTCTGGTCGGTAGTTGCTACGGTAATGGTCGCCTGACCATTGCCCTTAGCCGTAACGCTGCCGTTGGCATCAACAGTGGCGACATCCTCTTTGTCAGAATTCCAGGTTACGCCCTTGTCGGTGGCATCTGCGGGAAAGACGGTGGCCTTAAGTGTCAACGTGGTGCCAATTGTATTGAAAGTATATTCCGTCTTGTCCAGAGAAATACTCTCCACTAAAACCACATCCGTTGTAAAAGTCTTAATTTCACCGTAGAAGGTTTGGTTGTCTAGTTTTGTATAAACTTTATACCAGTACTGGGTCTTATGGGAAAGATTTGTAAGTGCAGCCGATATGGCATTGTCGCTAATCTCCGTACACTTATAATCCGTATTTAAGGCCGACTCCGAAGTGCCCCAAAGGAATCCATAGGCCAGACTCTTATACTGAACATCCGTCAGATCAAGTCTTGCATTAAGCGTCACTTTCGTGGCTTCTATATTATTTGCTTCCTTTGTCTCCAGAAGAGATGCCACATTCTTCGTTGTAAACTCCCTGGTTTCACCATATGTATCCTGGCCATTCTGACGGACGAAACTTCGGAAGTAGTATTTAGTATCGGGGTCAAGGCCGGTAATCGCTGTGGTATAATTGTAATCCGCATCGGCATCAGTGGCCTCTATCGTTAAAGAGTTGGACGGAAGAATACCGGCAGACTTCGAATACTGAAAACCCACTTTCAGGTCTGAAGCAACCGTTGAACCCAGATTCGCCTTGCCCGCCAGCACTGCACTGATTGCTGATATATGGTTTGCTTCAACGGTTACGGACAGGGCAAGATTGTCTTTCCCGTTATCAGGGTCCCCGGAGTTATTATCTTCCGGCGTACACGCAAAGAGCATGATAGCGATAGCCGCAAATGCACCACATACTTTTTTCATATCAAACGTCATAAAAAGATGCTGTATCAAACTATGATTATGGTCTTACAAAGTTAACCAATCCTTCCGACCTCTGCAAATCTTTTGATTTAACCGTTTCATGACTTTGGCCTTCAATTCATATTTGCAGACACAAAACAACCCCCTTCCTGAGTCTGGAAGCACCAAAATGCCGGGTACAGACTCATAGCACCCCCTTGTTTGAGTCTGAAATGCAAAATACTCTTACCGGGAGGGCACAGAATCAAGGGGGCGCTGCCTTTTTCACTGCTGCGAACTATCCCGCCAGAAACCACGCCGCAATAAACCTAACGAACCAGCTTCCGGAAATTCCTGACGCGGTGGAAGGTGACGATGTTGCCGTCATGGGCGTTGCGGGCGTTCTCGTCGCCGGAGCGGCTCACAATACAGAGGTCATCCCCGTCCACAATCATCGTGGCATAGTGCCGGGCAGAGCGGTCCGTGGGGCCGACGGCGACAAGACCGGCGAAAGTCCATCGCAACAGATCCGGTGAATACGAAAGCGCGAGCCTGCGGCGTTCATTCATCCTCCCGTCGCTCTGGGAATGCAGCAGCCAGAAGAGCCCCGACACGGCATCATACAAGATGTAAAACTTAAGATGCCCGCCGGGGATATGCGCAAACATCACTTCCCCGTCTTTCCGCGGCCAGCGGTCAATAGTCAGCGAGCCGTCTTCCAACTCCCGGCCGCGAAGCAGGACACCGATATCCGGCATACCCGTGTTGGCACGTGAAAGCAGCACTACGGAACGGCCCGAAGGGTCATAAAAAGGCCGCGAAGGATCAACCACGCGCACCACGTTCGTTTCCAGCATACCGGCATGCCCGTCTCCCTCGAGCGGCAATCCGGCAGGGCGCGCCGCTTCCATCACAGGATCTGGATTATAAAGTTCAGAGAACTTCCAGCTCGAAGGCAGCGTCAAATCGGCAGAAACCGGGGCCTGCATCAGTACCGGGCCGACTCCCGGCCACGGATGCCCGTCTGAAACCCATTTCTCATAGGCCAGCGTCACCTTTCCGTCCGACACATCCACGGCAGTGCAGCTCTGGTGCCACCTGCCTTCCGCACACAACACGGACGGTTCCGACCATGTCTCGCCGTTATCATCGCTCCGGGTAATCATCAGGCGACGGGAATGCCCTATCATATAGAGCGACTCCCCTGCCTTGAACAGTATTTCATGCATCATGGGGATGCGGGAAGATGTCTCCCGCCAATGCCATCCCCTGTCATCGGAAAGCAGTACGCGAATCTGGTTGCCGGCCTCGTAGTCCCCGAAGTCCGATTTCGGCCCGTCAAGGGAGGATGTGCCCGGCCCGCCGTAATCCACGGCTACCACGAAGCGGCCGTCGAAGCCTTCGACAATCGCAGGGGTGTAGAGATAGATGCTGTCGGCGCAGGGCGAAACTGCAATCACTGATTCGCTGCCGATAAGGCCCGCTTTCCCGCAGGCGGCGGCGAGAAATGCGGTTAGCAGCAGGAAAGGCCTTTTCACGGTTTATTTCGTCCCGAAGGCGAACACGCAGTGGCTGGTATAGGTCTCGCCCGGGCGCAGCAGGGCGGAAGGCCACTGCGGCTTGTTGGGCGAATCCGGATACTTCTGGGTTTCAAGGCAGATGGCCGTGCGGTGTCCGTAAACCACACCGCCCTTTCCTTTGACCGTACCGTCAAGGAAATTGCCCGCATAAACCTGGATTCCCGGCTCGTCGGTATAGACCTTGAGGTCGATTCCAGAAGCGGGGCAATAGAGTTCCGCCGCCACTACGGTATCGTCTCCGGCCGTATCCAGCACCCAGTTATGGTCATATCCGTGTCCGTTGCGGACCTGCTCGTCATCGGCATCGATATCCTTCCCGATGAGTTTTGCGACGCGGAAATCGAAGGGAGTTCCTTCAACAGGGACAATCTCTCCCGTAGTCATGAAGGTGTCGTCCACCGGCGTGAAGGCGGAAGCGTTGATATAGAGTTCGTCATCGCATATCGAGTGCGTCGCCGGCTCTCCGGAAAGGTTGAAATACGAGTGGTTTGTCATATTGACGAAGGTCGGGGCGTCGGTCGTGGCCTCATACCTTATGTCAATCCTGTTGTCGTCGGTAACGGTAAAGGTGACATAAGCCTTCACGTTTCCGGGGAAATTCTGGTCGCCGTCGGGCGAGATGCGCTCGAGTTTCAGTATGTTGTCCGAAACCTCTACGGCGTTGTAGAACTGGTACTGCCAGCCCCTGGTGCCGCCGTGCAGGCAGTGGCCGTAATTGTTCTGCGGCAGCTGATACTCTTTGCCGTCGATGCTGATGAGCCCGTTTTTGATGCGGTTGGCATAGCGGCCTATGGTGGCTCCGAAATCGGTCTCGTTGTTCTCCGGATAATAATCCTTAAGGTCGTCAAAACCGAGTACGACGTCGCGGAGCACCCCTTCCCTGTCGGGCACCAGCAGTGAAACTATGCGTCCTCCGTAATTGGTGATACTGACCTCCATCCCGGAGGCATTCCTGATCGTGTAGAGTTCGGGCGACTGCTCCTTACAGGCACACAGCGCGAAGAGAACCGCCAGTGCGGCAATTGATGCTTTCTTCATAATTATCTGACTCTTAATTTTTTACCTATTTTCAAAGTAGTGGAAGGGGTGATTCCGTTCAGCTTGCAGATCGCGTTCACGGTAGTATGGTATTTGGCAGCCAGGCCGAGCAGCGTATCCCCGGACTGGATGGTGTGGTACTTCGCGGCAGCCATCTCCTTCGCAATGCGCTCCGCTTCAGCGCGTTCCTCTTCCTCGGTGCGATAGATTTCCTCTTCTTCCTCCTCCGACTCCGGATAATACTTCGAAGCGTTGGAGAGATACTTTCGCTTGAGAACGAACCATCCGTGCCGCAGGGTGCCGGATGCGAAATCAATCAGCCACTGCGGGTCGAAAGCGTAACCTTCGTAACGGGTTTCAAAGTGAAGATGAGGGCCCGTGGAGCGCCCCGTAGAGCCTCCGAGGCCGATTACATCCCCTGCGGAAACATAATCCCCGGCATCCACTTTCCGTTCCGCAAGATGGGCGTAGGTGGTCTCCAGCCCGGATGCATGCCGGACGATGACCACATTTCCGTAGCCGCGGTTGTACATGGAGCAGCGGACCCGGCCGTCAAAGGCGGCATAAACCGGAGTTCCCACGGGAAGCGGCAGGTCCACCCCCATGTGATTGCGGCGCCTGCGCCATCCGAACGGCGAAAAGACCTTTATCTGCCTCGGGCAGCAGAAGCGGCTGGCCGAGTCAGCCAGGCAAAGCGTCACCCGCCAGGGGATATCTTCCAGCTTCGTGCGGTAGGGGTTCAGTTCGCCCGTCCTCCAGGCCTTGCAGAAGACGGCGCTGTCGGCAAGGGCACGGACATCCCGGGCATAATGCCAGGTGCCGTCGTTGCAGAGGATGAGTTTGACGGTAGGATCGGAAGTGTCCAGAGTATCATGCACCGACGGCGTCTCCCCCGGTATCATGCTCTTTACGGGCTTACGTATCTCCCTGGGAATCAAGGACTCCGCCTCTTTTATCGTAAGACGCCGCTCCTGCGCTCCCGCCATCAACGGCAGGAGCAGACAAACAACGGCAATGACTGTCCCGGTTTTCCGCATCAGGCTCTCTTTCCTCCGAACTGTCCTTCGATTATCGCCGCCGTTTCGGCTATCTTCTTTTCAAGCACCTCGTCGGTCGTGGCTTCACAGATGAAGCGGAGGTAGGGTTCGGTGTTGGAAGGACGTATGTTGAACCACCAGCCGGGGAATTCCAGACGGTAGCCGTCGAAATCCATCACGGCCTCCGGCTTCTCGGAAGACTCGAAGTGCTTCTTCACCGCCTCCATCGCTCCGGCCTTGTCCTCCACTCGGAAGTTGACCTCGCCGGAATTCTTGTATTTAGTGAGTTCGTCAATCTGGGCGCTGAAGGTCTTGCCCGCACGCTTGAGGGCGGCGACTATACGCAGCACGATGATGCTGGCGAGCATGCCGCTGTCGGAGTAGAAGAAATCCTTGAAGTAGTAGTGGCCTGCGAGTTCTCCTCCCCAAAGACCGTCGATTTCACGGAGTTTCGGAGCCGCAAATGCGCGTCCCACACGCCATGTATGCACCTCGGCTCCATAATTCTGCAGGTATTCGGCCACGGCCTTTGAAGAGCGTATCTCCTGAAGAACGCGGGGATTCTTCTCTCCGCGCTCGTCGCAGAAGTATCTGGCCATCATGGCAATTACGAGGTCCGGCGCCACGAAGCGTGCCCTGTCGTCCACGAACATCACCCGGTCGGCATCGCCGTCATAAATTACTCCGAGGTCCGCCCCGCTCTTTGCGACGAGGTCCCTGAGCGGCTGCACGTTCTTGGGAATCAGCGGATTGGGCTCATGGTTGGGGAAACGGCCGTCGATGGTGTCGAAAAGCCATTCGGCATTCTCGCCGCCGTAAATCTCCTTCGCGAAGAGGTTTGCCATCCCGTTGGAGAGGTCGAAAGCAATCTTCAGGTTGCCATAATCCCCCTTGTACTTTTTGAGGAAAGCGATATAATCCGGCTTGATGTCGATTTCTCGCACGCTTCCCTTCTTTGCCGCAGGAGGCGTGGGGCGGCCTTCCTCTATCCAGGCCTTTATCTGGCCGAGACCGGTGTCGAGGCCGACGGGAAGAGCATTTTCGCGGGAAACCTTCATGCCGTTGTATTCGGCCGGATTGTGCGAAGCGGTAATCTGCACGGAAGCCTTATAGCCGTAATTGGCCGTGCCGAAATAAACCAGCGGAGTGCTGCTGAGGCCGATGTCGTCCACATCCGCACCCGCGTCGGTGATGCCCTTTATGAGATAATCGTGGATTTCCGGTGAAGATACGCGGCAGTCGCGGCCCACCAGGACCTTGTCCGCCTTAAGCAGTTCCGGCAGGAAATACCCTACCTTGTATGCGGTTTCCTTGTCAAAATCGACATTGTATATGCCGCGGATGTCATAAGCGTGAAATGCTCCCATAGTGTTATCTGATTTTTGAATTATACCTTGTTGAAACCTTCCCGGAGGCGATGCGCTGGAGTTTTTTCATCACCAGTTTCTTGCGGATGGGGGCTACCAGGTCGGTGAAGACCACCCCGTCGAGATGGCTTAGTTCGTGCTGTATCATGCGTGCGGCGAAATTGTCGAACTCCTCCTCCTTCTTCTCGAAATTCTCGTCGTAATACGCAAGTTTTATCTTCTTCGGGCGCAGCACGTCGCAATACACCCCCGGGACGCTGAGGCAGCCTTCGTTGTAGGTCACCTTTTCATCGCTAGCCCAGATGATTTCCGGATTGATGAGCGTGCGTTTGAAGCCCTTGAGGTAGTCGTACACATCGGTCATCACGTCGCCGTCCACTATCACCACCCTCCGGCTCACGCCTATCTGTGGGGCCGCAAGTCCGCATCCGTCACTCGCCGCAAGAGTCTCCCAAAGATCAGCCACCAGCTGCCTGAGTTCTTCTTTATTTTCCAAATCGGCGGGGGCTGCCTTCTGCCGCAGCACGCCCGAACCATAAAGATATATGGGTTTAATCATTTTCTGCAGTTTCTGTCAATATAACTCTGGAGGATGATGGCGGCGCTGATTCTGTCGACCGATTCCTTTTTGCGCCGCTCGCTCTTTTTCATCCCTCCGTCTATCATCGCCCTGTGGGCAAGAACGGAAGTGAAGCGCTCGTCTTCGAGGCTCACCGGAATGTCCGGAAAATGCTTTGCAAGCCGCTTTAGGAATGCATCCACGTCCGCTGCGGCCTCGGAAGGCCTGCCGTCGAGATTCACCGGATACCCCACCACAAAGCGCACTACCTTCTCGGAACTTGCCAATTTTTGAAGATAATCTATTATCTTTGCAGACACTACGGTTTCGAGCGGCGATGCGAAGATGCCGAGCGGATCGCTCATAGCGACTCCGACTCTTGCGCGTCCGTAATCGATGCCTACCATCCTGTCCATCAGGATGCAAATTTACGAATAATATGGAAAAAAGAAATCCGTTCTTCCAGAATAAACT
>Ga0265298_10004209_pt1 | contig 18489 bp, 17 predicted proteins | sample AusTroGonzalo_MG_3_FD_193486 | JGI IMG/M metagenome (GOLD analysis project Ga0265298, IMG submission 193486) | Bovine rumen microbial communities from tropical cattle in Woodstock, Queensland, Australia - Gonzalo_01 | ecosystem: Host-associated > Mammals > Digestive system > Stomach > Rumen ... | reverse complement strand
TGCCGTCCTCCACCTTGGCAGAGATCTGGTCTTTCACGACATCATCAGGCAGCGTGTAGTTCTGCTCGTAGTTCGAGTAGCTGAACTCGCGGCGCAGATAGTGATGATGCTTGTCCTCATGCTTGTGTTCCTGTTTGTTCTCAATGGCGATAGTGAGATTGCCCTCGTCATTGATGGCTACGCGACAATATTCTTTTTTGATGCCAGGGGCTGCGAGCTCCATAGTATAATACTCTGTCTCACTCTCCTTGACATTGACTGCGGATGCTGTACTGTTGGCACGAGGCATCCAATCATTGTTCAAGAAATCCTCTGAAGAAGCGGGGTCGGTTCCGAATGATCCGGTCGATGACTTCATCAAGCCTCCGCCTCTTCTCGTACTTATCGGAATCGTAGTCGATGAAATTGGTCTGGACGGCTGAATCAGGGCAGATACCTGCCACTATGACGCCTGAGGGCTGAGGGCTGATGTCTGAAGGCTGATGGAAGAAGTAAGAGGGAAAAGGGCTGAGGGCTGATGTCTGAAGGCTGAAGGTAAATAAACCCCGAAGATAGTGATTGATTACATGTTTTGGTAAAAAATTGATAAAAAGTATCTTAAAAACCTGGAAGTTTCAGAAACTTTTCCTATCTTTGCAGCGTCAGAACATTAGTTTTGACTACGCCGCTGAGTGCGGGGAGCAAGACTTGATCGACACTACTCCATTTAAAAGTCACCTTCGGGTGGCTTTTATTTTTCATATGAAATCGGCAGTACGACAACTCCTCGGATTTGGTAGTATATAGACGCGATAGCCATGCTCCACGGCCATCAGCACAGAGCCATCTTCTTCAAAGGATTCAAATTCAAATATATTGTCTTCAATGATCGTCTGTTCCATACGATGTGCAAAGGTACGAATAAACGAGCACAATACAAAACAAAAGTCTTGGTTTTTGTTTTTATTGTCGAGTGAGAGTTTCTTCGACGGAGTCAAAGGTACGAAAAAACTTTGGATAGAAAAAGACTTAAGCCAAAAACCTGACGAATAATTTGGTGTTATAGAATATTCTTCGTACCTTTGTGCCTCGTTTTTTGAGCGTGTTGTGTCATTAATTGTGATACAGCACGCTTCTTCTTTTTTATTAACTAATATATACAAAATGAACAATTATTATGTTTTTAACTGCCAATTCGTTGCTGTGCAGTTAAGTCTGGGGAGAGAATGTTGTTTATCGGGTAAGGAAGCCCTTACCAGAGTGATGAGTAAGGACTTCCAAGAAGTAAAGTGGAATTTTTTATCAGACCCGAAGTTGAATGTTCACTATCATCATGAGTATGTGGACACTAAACAGAAGGATGTGTTTGTGATGAGAGTGGCTAACAAACGAGTATATATAAGAGCAAAAGACTTCATTGAGGATAACACACAGATTCGGTTTCCTTATCTTTATGTGATTGTGGACACAAGACAGGAAACACCCACCATTATGATAGAGGATTATAAAGAGATGCCTTCGTCGCTGGAAGAGGTAGTAGCCGTGCTTACCTATTCTATGAATATGGTGATGAAGAGTAAAGGGTGGAAAATCAAGTTGACGAGAAAGCTGGGGGAGTTGCGACCTGTTCCATTCAGTCTGCAACCCGTGATGGACCCTCTGATGGACAAGCCCAGAACCATAGAGGAATTGCATGGGTTGGACAACATGTGCGAATTGTATAAGAAAAAGAAGAATACGGTGGACTTGCGCCATGCTATTGATGAAAAGTATAAGAAGAAAGCGAATTATATTCTTTCAATATTACATCAGCATGTAGACGATGCCAAAACACCCAAGGATGCCATTAAGCCCCTAAAGGCCTTCTTCGTTGCCAAGATAATGAGAAAGCCTTCGTGGTCTGAATTCAAATCAGAATTTCCACATATTGTTTGCTCGAAATCATCATACGAAAGACTGATGAGTCTAACTAACGATTCGTACGATGATTGTCAATCATTTTCTATACTCGTTGAGACTTTTTTGAAGATTTCTGAGTCCTAGAAAAACAGGACAAAAATTTAAAAACAAGACCCATTTCATAGGACTCCAAAAGAGTCCTATTTTTTTTGCACGTATTTGGTCTATTTACTATACTTTTGCGTTCGGAAACGCGAGAACAGGCGGCACCTCAGCAAAGAGTAAACTCTCTGCATTCGGTTTGCACTGTCCTTGTCACCCGAAATCAAATTTATTGTTTAACCGAGATGAGTGGGAGTCTCATGAGTGAAAAGTGGCCCAATCTCCTCTCTCACAAATCTTGGAAAGAAATGAAACAAGTTGTATTGCGTATTGACGACGCAGCTTTTGAGAAATTTATGGGCATGGTGAGCCTGTGCCCACAGGTAGAGATTGTGGATGTAAGCGAGTCGGCAGTACCCACACAGGGGGCAATGGCCGTCAGAATTCGTGAGGCTATCCTGCAGCTGCGTGCTGAAAAACTACTGAAGCGGAAGTTTGACTATGCCTGGCTGAAGGTGTCGATGGACTCGAGCGACGACATGCCGTCGTTCGAATCGGCACAAAGTTACCTTAATTATATGCACGAGGAACTGGGACTTGACGACCTGCCTTGTGAGTCATCGATATCAAAGATGATGGACTGCCCTCGCGGACAACTCTTCTGCTGGACTTTCAGCGATACTGGTGACGCAAAGGAAATCAGCAGGAGAAACAACATCGTAAAGCGTTTTTTCTGTCTGATGAGAGGGCTGAGATAGGCTATTTTCCGAAGTTTTTTCCGAAAGCAAGACCGATTCTTCCGAATGCTTTCCGAATGGGTATGACTGCTATTGTGGGGCCCAGAAATCGTTCCTAACTTTGCAAATGAAATCTGCGAGAACAAGTTGCATTGGCGAATGAAGCCTTGTACTTTACTTGCTTAAACGAACAATTATAATAATTAGGTAAAAATGACAGAAACAAAGAAAAAAAGAATGGTGCGCGTTATGAACCGTCACCACATCAGGGTAAAAAAGTGTTGCGCCTCGTGCCTGTTTAAGGACATTGACGTTGACGGCAACCGTATTTGCACCAAAACGCAGCTGATAGTAGAAGCAAACTTTCGCTGTCCGCTATGGCAAATGAGTGAGGGAGTGATGAACGCTGGAATGGCACACGGAAGCGTGAGAAAACTGACAGACGTCATCATTAAGTAAAAAAGTTAAAAGGTAAAAAATAACCGAGTCGAGGCGAGTGGAGGAAGTCTACGTAGTGAAAATGGCCAAATTCTAACACGACCTTCGCTCACAAAACGACAAAGTTATGAAAAAGTACATTTTTGTTTTGAATGCCATCGAGCTGATGACCAAGCTCTATGTTGGCAAGCGAGTGGAAGGTGTTCTGTTCATGGACCAGAACACAGGTAGACTAACCTTTAAGGCGTACAACAGGAAGAATGAAAATCATAAGAAGGACTTGTTGGTGAAGAAGTTGCCTTGGGGCTGGGTGAAGGAGTCAATGGAACGTATCAAGGTGTTTGGCTCGTTCCCCAAGAATATGGGTACGGCTCAGGTGATGGGATTGTTGGACGAGCATACGCACGACGCCAAAAACGCCCTGATAGACCGTGAAATCATCGAGTTTGTTTAATCTTATAATCTTACTATTTATGGAAGCATTAGTGACTATTGTAGCGGTGGGCGCATACGCTGAGCGCCAGTATCAGAAGCAGGACGGCAGCTCTGAATACTTCAAGAGCCGTGGCGTGACGATGAAACGTGGTGGTGACATCATCTATGGTGAGATGACGGGCGAGTTAGCCTCGAAGAACCGTGAAACGACCTACTATCAGAACCAGCCTTACGTGGTGAAGGGCTTCTGGAAGCATCGAACTTGGGGCGAAAGTCAGGATCGACACGAAAATATGTTCTATATAACTGATTTGCAGGTACTTTGATTTGTGGTTTTAAACACGAATGACCACGAATGACCCACGAATTATCATGAATTAATTATATGAGAAATTAATGGGCAATTAATGGCAATTCGTGTTAAGAAAAGAAAGGAATTATATGTTTGCATATCAGAAGAATTTCAGTAATCCTACGTTGCCTGTGGACGAGGCCCAGTTTTGGGCCCTCGTCAGGGCAAAGCAGTGGAACGAGAACATTGACAAGTATCGTGAGACGCATGATGCCTCGTTGAAGCGCAAACTGCCTGCGTTTATCTTCCAGGCGACGTTTGACGAGACGGAGTCGAAGAAGGGTAAAATAGGTGCCTGGCGCAAGCAGGCAGCAACAAGGCTGACGGGACTGGTTGTAATGGACATCGACCATGTGGAAGCTCCACGTGCGGTTCATGATGAATGGTTAAAGGTTCATGATCTTAAGGCGCTGGGCATTGTGCTCATTTATATTACCCCTTCAGGAAAGGGTCTTAAGATTGTCTTCAAGGCCGACGTAAAGAAGGGTAATCTCATCGATAACCAGCACGCTATGGCTGAGGTGCTTGGCGTGGAGGTTGACGAAAGTTGCAAGGATGCAAGCCGCATGAGCTTCATCTGCAAAGAATCGGATATTTTGTATATTGATAATGAGTTATTTACGTATGAGAACAAGGAATTCAGTGAGCGATATACTGCTCTATATCGAGACGGTCATTCACAGGCTACGAAAGAGATGGATGATGAATTCGCAACGCCACACTCTGACCTTGGTCAGAGAAGATGTAATATGGATGATGTAACCCCTCAGCCATCAGACATCACACCTCAACCATCTTTCAAAGGCCGTCCGTACAGCGAGATTATCGATGAGTGGTGGCAGCGTAACGGTGGTGTGCCACAGGAGGGCGAACGGAATGTGAAGCTGTATCAGTTGGCTGTGAATCTGCGTGCTATCTGCGACAACAACAAGGCGTTGCTTCTGCAAATCATGCCACGCTTAGGACTGGACGAACAGGAGTTGCGCGCCATTGTGGAATCGGCCTGCAAGGAGCCGCCGAAAGGGATTGGCAAGATGATGCAGGGCATACTTGCAATGGATGATGGAAGATGTAAGAAGGAAGACCTCAGCAATCAGCCATCAAACATCAACCATCTCTTGTGGGATTGGGGCACACAGATAGAAGCGATGTTTGACGACTTCCCCATCTTGAAGGACATCTGCAAGGGCTTGAAGCGCAACCAATATCCTGCGGCGCTGATAGTGGCTGGCGCATTTGAAATGACGCTGATGACGCGCTGTACATACCGCTTCTATCATCGTCCTGAGGAGTTGCGACGCCTGAACAGTTCAGCACTGATCATTGGTGACCCTGCAAGCGGAAAGAGCTTTGCAACCCGTTTGTTCAAACTTCTGGCTGCGCCAATCATCGCAGCAGACAAGGTAGGGCGCGATGCTATCAATGCTTATCGTGAGCAGATGCGGACGAAAGGTGCCAACAAAGAGAAACCCAAGAAGCCTAAGGTAGTGGTCAGGGTGCATCCTGCACGAACCAGTAACGCGCAATTTATTCAGGATATGGTGAATGCCGTAGAGATGGTGGATGGCGAGGAGATGCACCTGCACATGCTGACGTTCGACACGGAGCTGGACAATACGGTAACCGTTCAGAAGGGTGGTTCATGGATTGACAAGATGTCGCTGGAGCTGAAAGCCTTCCATAACGAAGAGGATGGTCAGGCGTACAGCAATATGGACTCGATTCTGCAGGACTTCAACGTGTATTGGAACTACGTTTATACTGGTACGCCCATCGCGCTGAAAAAGAAGGTTAATGAGCAGAACTTTGGAAGCGGTTTGGCTACTCGATTAACCGTCATCCCTCTGCCTGCCACCAATTTTGAGATGATGAGTCCCGAAACGACCGTTGACTACGACAGCGACAACCGTCTGAAGGAATGGGCTGAAAAACTCGACAAGATGAAGGGCGAGTTGACGGTGCAGAAGATTGTAGATGAACTCTACGACTGGACGGCACGAAGGATGGCCGATGCGGCCGAGAACGACTCGAAAGCTGACGAGATGCTACTGAAACGCTGCGCCTATCATGGTCTGAACTTCGCTGCGCCATTCATCGTGATGCGCCATTGGGACCAGATGAAGCAGGATGGCCAGTACTGGTGTGGTGAGTTTGAGACGGACGAGGTGGATTGGAAACTTGCCGAACTCATCGTGAACATCCAGTACGCTTGTCAGCGTCACTACTTTGGAGCTATGGCCGAGAACTATTTCGACAACAAGTTGAAGGATGCCTCAGTCAACGTGCAGCGTAGGCAGAAGACCATTGAGGGCTTCAATCGTTTGCCAGAAGAGTTTACTGTCGATGATGTGATGCGATGCTTCACGTTGAAAAACAACACCTCCGCACGTACCAGGGTAGTGCGTTTGCTGAAAGACCATCTGGCCGAAAAGGTAGATGAGTTTGTAGAAAACGGCACCACTAAGGCCAAGTACAAAAAAACGGGTTCAATTATGCTTTGACGCAGTGACACAGCTACGCAGCTACACAGCGTCATAAGGTTTTAAGAAGTTAGAAGTAGATTATGACAGAAGTAAGTATCAACGAACAAGCAAAACTCTCCCAGCACTTCACGCTGGGGGAGCTCTGCAAAACGAGTGTGAAGACAGCGGATGGGAACATCCCGAGTCATGTACATATTGAGAATCTGAAAAGGCTCTGCGGTTGGCTGGAGCGGTTGCGCCAAAGGTACAACCTAAATATAAAAGAAAAAATAAATAATAAAAATGATGAGCCGATAATCATTAATAGCGGATACAGGAGTCCGCAAGTAAATAAGGCGGTGGGTGGTGCAGCGAACTCAAACCACCTGACGGGCTGTGCCGTGGATATCCGATGCTTGGGTGTTGAGCAGGCCCTTCGCTACGCCACTACCCTACTCGACATCAGCGATGAGTCGAAGGAAGAGTTTGACGAACTGCTCATAGAGAAGAGTGCGAAGAGTATCTGGGTACACTTTGCGGTACGACCAGAGGGGAATCGGCGCAGAATAAATATACTAAAGGGATGAGCTATATAGTTGGCGTACTAAACAGAAAGGGCTTCCAAACGGAAACCCTTTCTCCTTATTAATATATATATAGTCTACTTTGCGAACTCGCCACTTGCCTTGAAGCCTGTACCGTCGTTTGAGGCACCACGGGTAACACCACGTGTCCAGTAGTCCCATTCGAAGCGGCTGTCGTAGGAGAGGCTGAAATTGACGCGGCGGTCACGGCAGCCATCATCCATTGAGCCAGAGAAGTAGTAGTCGTCGAGCACGTAGTCGTAGATGTAGACATCGTTCCAGCTGTCAGCGTAGCGGATACGGATGGCACCATTGATAACCTCCCAACGGAACTCGCAATAGTAGTAGTCGTCGTAACGGCTGTATGTGTTGTAGTCGACCTCATAACCCCAACCACCATAGCTATTCTCACGTTCGAAATACATGCTGGTGCGGTAAGAGTCGCCAGAGATACCGAAGCGGTCGTAGAAATATGTATCGATATAGCCCGACCATGTACCCTCGAGGGTGCGAGCCTCGGCGCGATCTTCGACGTCCTCCCAGAAACGGGCGTCGCAACTGGTGAAAAACGGCATGGCTGCGAATGCCATCGTCATTGTCAGGTAAGTAAAGAGCTTTTTCATAATCGTATTCTTTAAATGTTCGACATTCAGTTTATTTATTCTTTTCATCGGCAAAGGTAGGGCATTCTGCACGAAAAAACAAGTAGATAATCCTATTTGAAGGTAGGGAAAACCCTATTTGTGTGGAGGTTTTTCCAAAAAACAGTAAAAAAAACGGATTAAAATTTGGTCGTATGAAAATTAATGCTTACCTTTGGCACGTCAAATGTAACTAACTGCGAAGAAAGAGAGATTTCTTTTCCATTATTAATACTATCATTAGAAAGCAAGAAGCGGCACGGTTGTGAAACCCCGCCGCTTCTATTTTTATGTCTTCACTTATCTCTTATTACTTTTCACTCTTCACTTTTCACTTTTTTGCCAAAGTCGGGATCGACCTTGATGAATGCTGTTACGGCAAAGGTGATAGCACAGAGGAACATGACGAGAATGAAGAAGGAGTTGTAGCCTAACTGGTCCTTCAGCCAACCGGAAAGCATACCAGGGAGCATGAGTCCGAGGTAAGAGAAGGCCGTGCAGAAGGCATAGTGTGACGTCTGGAACTCGCCCTTCGAGAAGTAGAGCATGTAGAGCGTCAAGGCGGTAAAGCCCAAACCGTAACCAAACTGCTCGATGAAGATGCAGGAGCTGATGAGTACCAAGTTGCTGGGCATGGCATAGCTCATATAGACATAGACGATATCGGGTAGCGTAATGGCGCACACCATGGGCCACAACCAGCGCTTGAAACCATCGCGACCAGCCAACAGTCCACCTAAGATACCTCCTAACGTCAGACCGATGACGCCAATGGTTCCACTGGCCAAACCGAACTCCTGAGGCGACAATCCAAGACCGCCAGCCGAATTGGGACGCATGAGGAACGTGACGCTCATCTTACCCAACAAGGCCTCAGGGAAACGATAGAACAGCAGGAAGAGCATGGCGAACAACATCTCTTTTGGTGGCAACTTCTGGAAGAAGGTGCGGAAGGCCGTGACGATGCCTGTGGCGACTTCGTGGGCATTGGTGTCATGACGCTTGTCGGCAGCAGAACGCGGCATAACATAGGCGTGATAGAGCCAGATACCAATGAACAGCGCAGCCATGCCGTAGAACACGAGACTCCAAGTGAAGGCTTTCTGATTGCGGAACACAAGTTGGAGCATACCTGCAGCAGGAATGAGCACACCGTTGCCGAAGATGACGGCCAAGCGGTAGAACGTGTTGCGGATGCCCACAAACCACACCTGCTGGTGGTCGTCGAGTTCCAACATATAATAGCCGTCGGCAGCAATGTCGTGCGTCGCGCTGGAGAACGCCATCAGGAAGAAGAAGGCCATGGAGCCTTGGAACCAGAACGGCGCATTGAGCGTGAAGGCGACACCCGCCAACGACGAGCCTAACAGCAGCTGCATGGTTAGTACCCACCACCGCTTGGTGCGATAGAGGTCGACAAAGGGACTCCAAAGGGGTTTGATGACCCACGGCAATCCAAGCCATCCCGTATAGAGGGCAATATCTGTATCACTCAAACCCAACTGCATGTACATGACGACAGCAACGGTCATCACTACGACATTGGGCAAACCCTCCGCAATATATAGCGTGGGAATCCACGTCCAAGGATTTCTCTGTTTCATTAAACATTAAATATTAAACATTAAACATTAAACGTTAATAAATTCGCTTAATCTCTGCGTTACGATAATAGTGGAGCAGGATGGCGTCGTACTTGTAGCCTTGCTGACCCATGACGGCGGCACCAATCTGACAGAGGCCTACGCCATGTCCCCAACCCTTGCCATTCAGGCGGAAGCCTTTCTCGGTCTTTTCGACGTCGAAGGCGGAGCTATACAAGTGGGTCTCGCTGAGGGCACGACGAATTTCGAGTTCCTTACCAATGGTGAAGGTTTTCTTCGTACCTACAATCTTCAGTTTCCAGATGCGTCCGCTCTTACCTCGCTCCAGCGGAATGAGGTCGGTGATGGTGCCGAAGTCGTCCTTCAGCTTCTCGCTGACGAGATCAGAAATCTCGTCCACTGTGTATTCAACAGTCCAGCGGTAGAAGTCGTTGGTTTCCTGATCGTAGTCGTTGAGCACCTGCGCCAGTACTTCCTTGTCGTTGGTATTGCAGAAGGGGTCCTCGACGCTGACCAGATAGGGTTTAGGCGTATCTTCCCAGCAATACTGGAACTCCTCGGTCACGCCACCACAGCACTTCGAGAAGCGGGCATCGCAGATATCTTCGCCATAGCAGAGAATCTGTCCGCGCGTGGCTTTCAGCGCCTGCTCCACATTCTTGCTGGTCTGTCGGGTGATTCCCTGATAGCGCTGACAGTGGTCGTCAGCACAGACATCGAAGATGGTATGGTCTTCACGATCGTACCAGCGAATCAGTTCGTCGTCTTTCTTGATGAACGAGAAGAAGCCGTTCTTCTGCTCCTGGTTATCCTCACGGCGACGCATCTGTGCCAAGAGCCACGAACGACTGATGACAGCGTGCGCCTTCAACAGTTCCAAGCCTGCCGTTGCCTTCATCTCACTGGAGATGACCGAAGCCAGATACTTCTCAACAGGCAATTCGTTGATGGCCGTTATCTGGTCAGACTCTACCACCAGACGTAATGTGCCGAGGAACACCTGCGTCTCCTTGCGTTCCCAATGGAAGTTGACGCCAATGGTGACGTCGAACAGCGAGAACGAAGCCTCAGCACTGGAGGGCGTAAAGGTAAGCTCGCGATACTGGTTGCCATTCCACAAGATGCCACCCTCGGAGAATTCCACCGTCTGCCGACCCTCAATGGTCTCACCCTTGGCGGTATAGGGTGCATTCAGCGAGAACTCAATCTTCTGGCCACTGACAATACCCACCGAGACGTTTGGCTCTTGGCCCTTAGCTTTTGGCTTTTGGCTAACAGCTGATTGCCAATTACCAACAGCCACTTTGACTTGTTCCATCTGCTCGGGTGTCAGCGACAATTCATGATAGATATCGAGAATGAGTTCGGGTGTCACGCGACGGAAGTCCTGTTCACGCGGCGTGATGATAAGTCCACCCATATCCACTGCACCAGGACTGATGATATACTGCGCATCGCCGGTGGCCGTATAGCATTCAGGGCGATGCTTCCTGCGAGGCAGTACGACGCTAAGCACAACGTCGCCATCACGCCATACAATGACATTCATCATAGGTTCTGTACCATCGTCGGCAGGCGGCAGACAATCGTAGAGACGACGGAACAGGCTTTCGCCCACACTCTGGCCATGACTACGAATGACGAAGGCTGCTGCGGGATAGTCGGCAACCTGCCAGATACCGTTGTCTTCCTCGTCCTTGACGACTTCCACCAGATTGCGGCTCAATCGCTGCCAAGACTGTTGCAAGGGCAGGATACCACTACTGACGGCCTGAAGATGGGCATGGTCGGGGGCAGATGCGCCACAATGGGGTCCATTATATAATAAGGTAATAGCCGTATTCTTCTCAGCCAACTTCAACATCTCACCATACATGGGCAGAATGCGCTGGGGCTGATGCTTCACGGTAGGCAACGTAAAATGGATGGGCAGAATGGGGAACGGATTGACCAGCAACTCGTACTTGCCGTCGATGACGCGGTGCATCTGTTCCTGCGGACGATTCTTGGCACACAGGAAACACGGACGCTCGGCTATCGACTTGGCATCAATCTTGGCACCCGTAGAACCAATACGGGCTGGATTCCACTGAGCCTGTAGTGTGATGGTATCCGTCACCAGTTCGCGCGTCTCTACCTGTTGCAGGTCGCGATAGCGCTTGCGCACATCGTGCCACGTCTGCAACTGACGATGGAAGAAACGCAGGAGCGGTGATTCCGTCAGCGAGTCGTCCCTACCCTGCTGCATCTGTTGGCGAGCCTTCAACTCTACCGTGCGCAGGCGGTCTTTATAGAGGTTGTTGGCATTGATTTTTTCGACAGAAAGGGCTGCATCGGAATTGCCACCCCAACGGCGACAGAGGTACAGTTCGGTAAAGATACGTCCTATGCGGTAGTGACGCGAGAACTGCAAGCCCAAGGCATAGTCTTCGCCATACGACGTGTTGGGGAAACCAATGCTGCGCAACAGGGGCGTAAAGAAGGCACGCGGCGCACCTAAGCCATTGATGCGCAGGGCATTGTTAGGTCCGTTCTCGTCCGTCCATTCCTTGTGGGCAATGAGTCCTGGCGGCAGCGTGTTCAGCTCGAAGTCGCACATGCGATAAGAGCCTATCACCATGGCAGCCTTCTGCTTGTAGAAAGCGTCCACGACGGTCTGCAACGTCTTGGGCGACGAATAGAGGTCGTCGCTATCCAGTTGGACGGCAAAGCGTCCGCAATACTCGCTGTAGATGGCCTCGTTCCAACAACCGCCAATGCCGAGGTCGGTGCGCTCGGGTACAATGACATGGAGCTTGTTATCATGGCATGACAACATACCAGACAAGATATCGGAGGTCCCGTCCGTCGAGTGGTTATCCACCACGATGACATTGTACTTGAACGACGCCTTCTGCGACAAAGCGCTTTCCACAGCATCCTTGATAGTCTTGGCACGATTGAAAACTGGGATGACGACAGAGGCCTCCACGTCGAAGTCCTGTTCGTCGAAGTCAATATCCTGATACTGAGTCGTATCCACCAGTGCACCCACTTCGCGCAGATGGGCCGTGCAGGCTTGCTCCATCTCGATTTGCACCTCACGATTGGCAGGATTCACATAGTCGAACTGCTTTTCGCCAGAGGCACGCAGGTCGCGTTCTTCTTCCGTATAGAGGAATTCGTTCAGATGGAACAATCGTCCCTCGCGACTCAAGAACAGGCGGAAATCGTAGAAGCCCGCATACTGATAGTCGGCTTCATGCTCGCCCGCAACATATTGTTGCAACAACGAGGTACGAACCAAGAGCAGAGAACCGAAATCGAAATCGTCGCGCAGCGAGCCTTCCTGATAGTCGATGACGGGATGACGCTCCACAACACCATTCTTGACCTCATATCGGTCAGCATACACCATGGCGGCACCCGTATCGCTTGCCACTGCCATCATGCGTTCCAAAGCACCAGCGCCCAGCGTGATAGCCACAGGCTTCAGTTGCAGCAACACATAGTCGGCTTGGGCTTTCTCGGCTACATGCACCAGAAAGCTGCTACTTTGCAAAGACTTATCTTGTAGATAATAAATGCCTCTCACCGACGTACTCTTCTCTAACTGACAGGCTAAACCACCTGTTGTCTGTTCGTCAAGACAGGCCAAAAAGCAATCTGTTTTTTGTATCATTGTTCCGTTTGCGTTAATTTTAGCTGCAAGGACGGTGCAAGCCGAGAGCAGTCAAACTCGTTTGGACTGCTGAGGCGATGCCCGTTCTCGCACGCTTTTGCGTGCAAAGATACGAAAAAGTTAAGAGTTAAGAGTTAAGAATTAAGAAAAAATGACAGAAAGATAGTGTTTTTTGCTCGATTTGCACTACCTTTGCACCCATGATTCCGCAAAAGAAACGACTTTTGGGATTGACTCCGACAGAGCTGAAGGCTGTTGTCGGTAGTTTGGGTATGCCTGCTTTTACAGCCAGGCAGATGGCTCAGTGGCTCTATGAGAAGCATGTCAAGAGCATCGACGAGATGACGAATCTGTCGAAACAGAACCGCGAACGACTCAGTGCCGAATACGAGGTTGGAGCCTTGGCGCCCATCGATTGTCAGCGCTCGAAGGACGGTACTATCAAGTATTTGTTCCCAGTATGTTGTCAAGGCATGACAACAAACGGGACCGAGAGATTTGTTGAGACCGTTTTCATCCCTGATAAGGACCGTGCGACGCTCTGCGTGTCGTGTCAGGTGGGCTGCAAGATGAACTGCCTGTTCTGTCAGACGGGCAAGCAAGGGTGGCAAGGTGACCTGACGGCAGCAGATATTCTGAACCAGATCTATGCGCTGCCCGAGGTGGACCGTCTGACAAACATCGTGTTTATGGGACAAGGCGAGCCCATGGACAATCTGGATGCCGTCTTGAAAGTCTGCGAAATCATGACTGCCGACTGGGGTTGGCAGTGGAGTCCCAAGCGCATTACGGTGAGCAGTGTGGGTGTCAGGAACAAGTTGAAGCGATTCCTCGACGAAAGCGACTGCCATGTGGCCATCTCCATGCACTCGCCCCTGCACGAACAGCGCCAGCAACTGATGCCTGCCGAGAAGGCTATGCCCCTTGAAGAGACGATTGCCCTGCTGAAGCAGTACGACTTCACGCACCAGCGCCGTTGTTCGTTCGAATATATCTGCTTTGGTGGGCTGAACGACTCGCCCATGTATGGTCGCGAGATTGCCAAACTGCTAGAGGGTCTGGAGTGCCGTGTGAACCTGATTCGTTTCCACGAGATTCCTGATGTGGACCTGCCAGACTCCGACGAGACGCGCATGGAAGCCCTGCGCGACTATCTGACCCATCACGGCATTACGACCACTATCCGTGCCTCGCGTGGGCAGGACATCTTTGCAGCCTGCGGGTTGCTCTCGACAGCGAAACAAAAGAATCGAAATAACGTCATAACGTTATAACGTCATAACGAAAATTATTAAAATGGAACAAGACAAAAAAATTCGCGTGGCTATCACGCAAGGAGATACCAACGGTGTCGGTTACGAGGTGATTTTCAAGGCCTTTGCAGACCCTGCCATCCTCGAACTTTGCACACCCATCATCTATGGCTCGCCTAAGATTGCCGCCTACCATAAGAAGGCACTCAATCTGGAAGTCAACTTCAGCATCATCAACAAGGCTGAAGAGGCTCGCGACGGACGACTGAACCTGCTGGCCTGTTTCGACGACGAGGTCAAGGTGGAGTTAGGACAACCCGCTCAGGAGGCTGGCGACGCTGCCTTCCGTGCCCTCGACAGAGCGATGACGGACTTCCGTTCCGGTCTGTACGATGTACTGGTGACTGCGCCCATCAACAAGGCTACCATCCAGAACCCGGGTTTTAAGTTCCCCGGTCATACAGAATATATCGAGACCAGCCTGGGCGAAGGTCAGAAGGCGCTGATGATTCTGATGAACGAGACGCTACGCGTAGCGCTGGTGACGACGCATCTGCCCATCAAGGACATTGCACGCGCCATTACCAAGGAGGGTATCATCGAGAAAGCAACTATTTTCCACACGGCACTGAAGCGCGACTTCCGCATCTCCAATCCACGCATCGCCGTACTCTCGCTGAATCCACATGCGGGCGACGGTGGTCTGCTGGGAACTGAAGAAAAGGATATTATCAAGCCTGCCATTGACGAATTGTCCGAGAAGGGTATTCAGGCCTTTGGTCCCTACCCTGCCGATGGTTTCTTTGGCTCAGGCACCTACTATCGTTTCGACGGTGTGCTGGCCATGTATCACGATCAGGGACTGGCGCCTTTCAAGACGATTGCCTTGGAGAGTGGCGTCAACTATACCGCAGGTCTGCCCATCGTGCGCACATCGCCCGACCACGGAACGGCCTACGACATTGCCGGACAGGGAAAGGCCGACGAGAATTCTCTGCGTCAGGCCATCTATACGGCTATCGACGTGTTCCGCAATCGCAAGAACTACGACGAGCCGCTGAAAAATCCGCTGCCAAAGCTGTTCCACGAGAAGCGCGAGGATGGTGACAAGGCACGCTTTGCGGTACGTCCAAAAGACCAGTTCCGCAAGGAAAAAGCCCCTGAGAAGGACGAAACAGGCAGCGAAACGATAGCAGAAAGTTAAATTTCTGCCAAAGTGTGCCATTATGTCAGATTTTCTTTGTACCTTTGCGGCCAAATTGGCTAAAAATGGCTAAATGAAGACAACCGAACTTCAGAACATCAAACAGCGTTACAACATCGTAGGCAACTGCGAGGCTTTGAACAACGCGCTGGACGTCGCCCTCAAGGTGTCGCCCATTGACCTGAGTGTGCTGATTATCGGTGAGAGCGGCGTCGGTAAGGACATCCTGCCACGCATCATTCATGACAACTCGCCACGCCGTCGCGAAAAATATTTTGCCATCAACTGCGGCGCCATTCCCGAAGGAACCATCGACTCCGAGCTCTTCGGACATGTGAAAGGTTCATTTACTGGCGCCATCAACGACTCGCAGGGCTATTTTGGTGTGGCCAACAAGGGCACGCTGTTCCTGGACGAGGTGGGCGAACTGCCAATGGCAACGCAAGCCCGTCTGTTGCGCGTGCTGGAGAATGGCGAATACATTCCTGTGGGTGGTACGGAGATTCGTAAGACCGACGTTCGCATTGTGGCTGCTACGAATGTGAACATTCAGAAGGCCATCAGCGAAGGCCGTTTCCGCGAAGACCTCTACTACCGCCTGAACCAGATACAGATACAGATGCCCTCCCTGCGCGACCGCGGCGAGGATATCGTGTTGCTGTTCCGCCTCTTTGCCATGCAGATGGCCGAGAAATACCGAATGGACAAGGTAGTGCTGACCGACGAGGCCAAGGAGATGCTGATGCGCTATAAGTGGCCAGGCAATATCCGCCAACTGAAGAGCATCACGGAACAGCTCTCCATTCTCAGTGCCGACCGCATGATTACCCCACAAATCCTGTCGCAGTTCATTCCGCAGGATCAGGAGACCACGCAGCTGGCAACCATTCACAAAGAAGGTGACCACTCGTTCGAGAACGAGCGCGAGATACTGTACAAGATTCTGTTCGAACTACGCAGCAACGTCAACGAGATGCGCCACGAGATGAGCACGCTGAAGAAGCAGATTGAGGACGTACAGGGTTCTGCCCCCGTTTCCTCGACAGCTCCGCTGCCCACGACGCAGCTTGCACCCGCCAATCTCTCTCCCCTCTCCTCTCACCTCTCACCCCTCACTTCTGCTGAGGATGCCGAGGCTGAGGAGTATGTGGAGCCAGAGCCAGAGAATCTGAACGTCAACGACTGGAGTCGTCAGGCCCTGGAAAAGGCGCTCAACCGCAATGGCGGCAACCGCAAAAAGGCTGCTCAGGAAATGGGCATCAGCGACCGCACACTCTATAGAAGACTGAAACAATATGGACTGGACAAATAAAATAGGTACCCTTTTCTGCATTGTCCTCGTCATGATGCTGTCAAGCTGCTCCGTAAGCTATAAGTTCAACGGTGCCAGCATCGACTATACCAAGACGAAGACCATCCAGATTAACGACTTCCCTATCCGTTCCAGCTATGTGTGGAGTCCTATGGGCCCGATGTTCAACAACGAGTTGAAGGATATGTACAGTCGTAGCACGCGCCTCTCGCAGGTCAAGCGTAACGGCGACCTGAAGATAGAAGGCGAGATTACGCAATACTCGCAACGCAACAAGTCGGTGTCGTCCGAGGGCTTCTCAGCCCAGACGGAGCTCACCATGACTGTCAATGTGCGCTTCACCAACAATGCCAACCATGCCGAGGACTTCGAAAAAACGTTCTCCGACAGCCAGTCGTACGAGACCACGCAGTCGCTGCAGTCCGTACAGGAAGAGTTGGTAACCATCATGATTAAGAACATTTGCGAACAGATATTCAATGCAACAGTAGCAAACTGGTAATATGGAACTGACGGAACTCATCAATCACCCAGAACGGATGGATCGCGATACGCTCTACGAATTGCGCTCCATGCTGGCATTGTATCCGTATTTCCAGACGGCACGCCTGCTCATGCTGCAGAACCTGTACCTGCTGCACGACCCCGCCTTCGACGAGGAACTGCGTCGCGCTGCCGTCTACATCACCGACCGCAAAACCATCTTCCAGATGGTAGAGGCCGCCCACTACCAGTTGCGCCAGCAGCTATCGTCAAGCAATTCTAGTGCATCTGGCTCTTCTAGTGCATCTAGCCCTTCTGGTACCCCCACCAGCCGCACCATCGACCTCATCGACACCTTCCTCGACTCCATACCGCAGGATGAACCGTCCGACGAGAAGCCCAAGCGCAAGCCTACACCTGCCGATGCTGCTGTGGACTACGTGGCCTACCTGCTGGCTACCGAGGACGACCGTGAGGACGCCCAGCCTGCGCCGCAGATGAAGGGACAAGACCTTATCGACACCTTCTTGGAACAAGAGAAGGGCCGCATCTTGCTCGACCTGCCTGAGGAACCGACAGACGACGACCACGACCACGAAGAAGAGGGCGAAGAGGAGTACTTTACAGAGACCCTGGCACGCATCTATATCAAGCAGGGACGCTATCAGCGCGCACTCGACATCATTACGCGACTCTCGGAACACTATCCGAAGAAGAACGCCTATTTTGCCGACCAGATTCGATTCTTAGAGAAATTAATAATAAACAGCAAGAATAATTCTAAAAATTAAATAATTCAAAATTCAAAACATTATGTACACATTATTTGTAATTCTTATTGTGATTGCAGCCGTACTGATGATTGGTATCGTGCTGATTCAAGAGTCTAAGGGTGGTGGCTTGTCTTCAAGCTTCGCATCTTACAACCAGATTGGTGGTGTTCGCAAGACCACTGACTTCATCGAGAAGGCCACATGGAGCCTCGCTGCTGCCATGGTTGTTATCAGTGTTGTCTGCGCTTGGGTTGCTCCCACGACCGCTACCGACAGTTCAGTGATGGAGAACATCGAGAACCCCGTCACCAATCCTAACAATCTTCCTGGCTTCGGTGCCAGCCAGCAGAACGACGCTGCCGCTCCTGCTGCAACTGATTCTACGAAGAAGTAGTTATCCATTAAACAATCAATATCATGTGTGAAGAAGGTGCTCCGTGATGTGATGTGACCCCGAAAAGTTGGACATTAAATTAAACATTAATTATTCAACTCTCTATAGTAGTGAGCTCGGTATTGTACCGGGCTCATTCCTTTTAACCTCAATTTTATTCTTTTATTGTTATACCA
>Ga0265298_10004208_pt1 | contig 18493 bp, 14 predicted proteins | sample AusTroGonzalo_MG_3_FD_193486 | JGI IMG/M metagenome (GOLD analysis project Ga0265298, IMG submission 193486) | Bovine rumen microbial communities from tropical cattle in Woodstock, Queensland, Australia - Gonzalo_01 | ecosystem: Host-associated > Mammals > Digestive system > Stomach > Rumen ... | reverse complement strand
GCACCATGTAGCCCACGATGACCCATTCTGCCGCCAACAGTCCCTTCCGAGGCTTTTTTTCTATTTCAATTAAATATTTTAACTTCAACTCTTCAATCCTTTATTTTTTATCTTCTTGGTCGTCACTACGTTCCTCAAAATTAATCAATAATTAAGTTCAAAAATTGTATGAAAATTTTCTTTTAATTTTGAGCGAAGCGACCCATTTAATTCTTCCGCTCGGCGCTTGCGACGCTTTCTTGCGCTCCATAGGTGCTCAGGCGCTTCGCGGAGGTCTTGCAAAGAACTTTTCCTACAACCATCCGTTTTCTTTATACCACCTGATACTGCGGCGCACACCCTCTTTGAGATCAACCTCAGGATGATAACCCAATTCACGGATAGCCGGCTCAATGTCGCAGCGCCAGTTACGCTGCTTCAGGATGTTAAACTTGTCGTTGTTCAGCGCCGAGATCTTGCCCGTCATGCGGCCAATGTATTCGCCAAAGAATGTGACGATACGGAGCACCCAGACGGGAGCCGTGATACGAATCCACCAAGGGCGGCCCAGCTCCTCATGAATCAGGTCGCTAAACGTCGTCGATTGGTACACTTGTCCGTCGGAGAGGAAGTACTTGCGGCCCGTCTGTCCCTTCTCTAAGGCCAGGAACACGGCTTGTACCACGTCGCTGACGTAGACGAAGGTGATGTCCTGACGCTTGTAGCCCACAGCAAAGTCGGAGTGCTGCTTGATACTCTTGGCCATCAGGAAATAATCCTTTTCACGTGGGCCATAGACACCTGTGGGGCGCAATATCACATAAGGAAAAGCCTGTGCGGAAGCAGAATCTTCACTATTCTTGCGTCCCGATGGTAGTAGGTGATCAGAGGTCGAGCGCACTTTTACCTTTTCACTTTCCAGCCACTGTTCCGCTTCCAGTTTGCTGCGCCCGTAGGCGGTGTTGGGGTGGGGGGTGTCTGTCTCGCGGATTTCCTCATAGGGCTGCTGTTCGCGGATGGCGCCGAAGACGCTGAGCGAGCTCACGAAGACAAAGCGTTTCAAGGGCATCTGCACTTCCTGCAGCGCCATGACGAGGTTCTTCGTGCCTTCAGTATTGATGCGGCGGAAGTCGGCCTTGTTCAGACACTTCGTTACGCCAGCAGCATGTACCACGTAGTCGAACTCCTGGCCGCGCAACTGCTCCACCAACTGCTCCTTTGACGAAAGGTTCAGTTCGATGAACCTGATGCGCTCATCCTTCAGGTACTCTTTTGAGCTGCTTTTGCGCATTGCCGCCCACGTCTCGAAGCCCCTCTTCAGGGCCTCTTCCACAATAAACGAGCCGATGAAACCACTGGCTCCAGTAATCAAAATTTTCATTTCCTTTCTTTTTGTGCTGCAAAGGTACTAAAAGTCGAGAGCAAAACAAAGAAACTGTTTCTTTTTTTTTGCCGAGACGGAGTACTTTCGCCGATTTATTGCCGAAGGTACGATAAGTCGAGGGCCTTTGTGCGTTTCTTAAAAAAACTGAAAATATCTATATATAATAAGGTGTAAGCGAAAAAGTTTGCGTACTTTTGCAGCCCGAAACGTAAAATGATAAAAAGAAGAACTGAAGAAACATGCAAAAGAACCTGGTTATCGTAGAGTCACCGGCGAAGGCAAAGACCATTGAGAAGTTCTTGGGAAAGGACTTTAAAGTAATGTCGAGTTACGGTCATATCCGTGATTTGAAGAAAAGAGAACTGAGTATTGACGACTCGACGCTGGAACCTGAGTACGAGATTCCCGACGACAAGAAGAAACTGGTGGGCGAACTGAAGAAGCAAGCCAAGCAGGCCGAGAAGGTTTGGCTGGCTTCCGATGAAGACCGCGAGGGAGAAGCCATCTCCTGGCACCTGTGCGAGGTGTTGGGGCTGGACGAAGCAAAGACAAACCGCATTGTGTTCCACGAAATAACGGAGCCTGCCATCTTGGAGGCTATCGAAAATCCACGTCGCTTGGACATGAACCTGGTGAACGCCCAGCAGGCCCGCCGTGTGCTGGACCGTCTGGTGGGTTTCAAGGTGTCGCCCGTGCTGTGGCGTAAGGTGAAGCCAGCCCTGTCGGCAGGTCGTGTGCAGAGTGTGGCTGTCAGATTAATAGTGGAACGCGAGCGCGAGGTACAGGCCTTCAAGAGCGAGGTCTACTACAGTGTGAACGGCGTGTTCGGCATTACGAATCCCGACGGTTCGCAGTCGGAGGTGAAGGCTACTTTGGCAACTCGTCTGAAGAGCCACGAGGAAGTGGAGCAGTTCTTGGAGGCTTGCAAGGAGGCTACATTTGTCGTCTCGGGTGTTCAGAAGAAGCCTATGAAGCGTACGCCAGCACCACCTTTCACGACGTCGACGCTGCAGCAGGAAGCCGCCCGCAAGCTGGGCTTTACGGTGAGCCAGACAATGATGGTAGCACAGCATCTGTACGAGAGTGGACGTATCACCTATATGCGTACCGACTCGGTGAACCTGTCGAAACTGTGCTTGGGTGCCTCGAAGGAGGAAATCACGAAGCACTATGGAGAGGAATACTCGAAGACTAGACAGTATCACACCAGCTCGAAGGGTGCGCAGGAGGCTCATGAGGCCATCCGCCCGACCTATATGAACCAGACAACCATTGAGGGAACGGCCCAGGAGAAACGACTGTACGACCTGATTTGGAAGCGTACAGTGGCTTCGCAGATGGCCGATGCCGACATCGAGAAGACGACAGTCGATATTCAGATCAACTCGAAATCGGCCATTCAGAAATTACAATTCGTAGCTCAGGGCGAGGTGGTGAAGTTCGACGGTTTCCTGAAAGTGTATCGTGAGTCGAGCGACGACGAGGAGCAGACGGACGAGACGAGCCACGTACTGCCGCCAATGAAGGAGGGACAGGAGCTGATTCGTCGCGAAATCCTGGCAACAGAGCGCTTCAGCCTGGGGCCACAACGCTATACGGAAGCTTCGTTGGTTCACAAGCTCGAGGAACTGGGCATTGGACGTCCGTCGACCTATGCTCCCACGATTTCGACCATCCAACAGCGTGAATACGTGGTGAAGGGCGACAAGAAAGGCGAGGAACGCGAGTACACTATCGATACGCTGAAGGGTAAGGTCGTCACGCAAAAAGTGCGCAAGGAACTGGCCGGTTCGGACAAAGGTAAGCTCATGCCGACAGACATCGGACTGGTGGTGAATGATTTCCTGATGAAGAGCTTCCCTGACATCATGGACTACAACTTCACGGCAAAGGTAGAGCAGGATTTCGATAAGATTGCAGAAGGCACCGAGACTTGGACAAAGATGCTGAAGTCGTTTGACAAAGGCTTTGAGCCTATGATTGACAAGGCCATGAACAGTCGTCATGAGCACAAGGCCGGCGAGCGCCAGCTGGGCAAGGACCCGAAGTCGGGAAAGCCTGTGTTCGTAAAGATTGGCCGCTTTGGTCCCGTCGTGCAGATTGGCTCTGCCGAGGATAAGGAGAAGCCGCAGTTTGCCCAGTTGCCCAAAGAGATGAGTCTCACCAACGTGACGCTGGATGAAGCCTTGGAGCTGTTCAGGTTGCCACGCGATATCGGCGAGTACGAGGGCAAGCCAGTCACCATCGGTGCTGGACGCTTCGGCCCCTACGTGTTGCACGACAAGCAATACACATCGCTGCCCAAGGGTTCTGATCCGCTGGCTATTACGTTGGATGACGCCATCAGTCTGATCAACGACAAGCGTAAGCAGGAGTCGCAGAAGCACCTGAAGATATTCCTTGAGGACGAGAAGCTGGAGATACTCAACGGCCGTTATGGCCCCTACCTCTGCTACGACGGCAAGAATTACCGCCTGCCGAAGAACTTGCATGAGCGGGCTACACAGCTGAAGTATGAAGAGTGCATGGAGATTATCAATAAGAGTAAATGAAGAGAATAGTCCTGATAGGCTATATGGGGTCGGGCAAGACCACCGTGGGCAAAGCGCTGGGCAAGGAAATAGGACTGCCTTTCTACGACCTTGACTGGTACATCGAGAGCCGCATGCGAAAGAAGGTGAGCCAGATATTCGCAGAGCGTGGCGAGGAGGGTTTCCGTGTGATAGAACGAAACATGCTGCATGAGGTGGCCGAGTTCGAGGACGTCGTCATAAGCTGTGGTGGCGGCACCCCCTGCTTCTTCGACAACATGGATTATCTGAACAGTCAGGCGCAAGTGGTTTACCTGCGCTGCGAACCCGAAGTCCTGCGTAAGCATCTGCTCATGGGAAAGGGCGACCGTCCGTTGCTAAAGGGTAAGTCGCCCGAGGAACTGATAACCTATATCCGCGAACAGTTGGAGTACCGCGAACAGTTCTACACGAAAGCCCGCTTCACGCTCGACGTGAGCCTGATGGATAATTACGAAAAAATAAAGATTACGATAGAGAAACTGAAAGAACTACTCGACCTGAAATGAAGAAATGGACAACTGAAGACGCCCGCGAACTGTACAATATCAACGGTTGGGGCACCTCGTATTTCGGCATCAACGACGAAGGCAACGTCTACGTCACGCCGTGTAAGGACTCTGTGCAGATTGACCTGCGCGAAGTGATGGACGAACTGGCGCTGCGCGATGTTACAGCTCCTGTCCTGTTGCGCTTTCCCGATATCCTGGACAACCGTATCGAGAAGACGTGGAGTTGTTTTAAGAAGGCTTCCAAAGAATACGACTATCAGGGTGAGAACTACGTCATCTACCCCATCAAGGTGAACCAGATGCAGCCGGTGGTCGAGGAAATCATCTCGCACGGCCGCAAGTTCAACCTTGGACTGGAGGCTGGCTCGAAGCCCGAGCTGCATGCCGTCATCGCCATGCAGTGCCAGAGCGACTCGGTCATCGTCTGTAACGGCTACAAGGACCAGTCGTACATCGAGCTGGCCCTGCTGGCACAGAAGATGGGCAAGCGCATTTTCATTGTGGTGGAAAAGCTGAACGAGCTTGACACCATTGCCAAGATTGCCAAGAAGCTCGACGTGCGTCCGAACATCGGCATCCGCATCAAGCTGGCCTCTTCAGGTAGCGGCAAGTGGGAGGAGAGTGGCGGCGACGCCTCGAAGTTCGGACTGACGAGTGCCGAGCTGCTCGAAGCACTCGACATGCTCGACAAGAAGGACATGCGCGACTGTCTGAAGCTGATTCATTTCCATATCGGAAGCCAGATTACGAAGATCCGTCGCATACAGACGGCTCTGCGCGAGGCCTCGCAGTTCTATATCCAGCTGCACAAGATGGGCTACAAGGTGGAGTTTGTCGACTGCGGTGGCGGTTTGGGCGTCGACTACGACGGCACACGCTCGCCCTCGTCAGAGAGCTCGGTGAACTACAGTATTCAGGAGTATGTCAACGACTGCATCTACACCTTCGTCGATGCTGCCAACAAGAACGGACTGCCCCATCCAAATATCATTACTGAGAGCGGTCGCTCATTAGCTGCCCATCACTCGGTGCTCGTCATCAACGTATTGGAGACGGCTTCACTGCCTGAGATGCCTGAGGAGTTCGAACCCGACGAAAATTCGCACCAGTTGGTGAAGGACCTGTACGAGATCTGGGACAACCTGTCGCCGCGCAACGTCTTGGAAGACTGGCACGACGCCGAGCAGATTCGCGAAGAAGTGCTCGACCTCTTTGCCCACGGCATTGTCGACCTGAAGACGCGTGCCGAGATTGAGGCCATGTACTGGAGCGTCTGCCACGAGATTCACGCGCTGGCCAAGACGCTGAAGCACGTGCCCGAGGAGTTGATGAGTATTGACAAACTTTTGGCCGACAAGTACTTCTGCAACTTCTCGCTTTTCCAGAGCCTCAGCGACTCGTGGGCCATCGACCAGGTCTTTCCTATTATGCCCATCCAGCGACTCAACGAGCGCCCCACGCGCAATGCCACCATTCAGGATATCACCTGCGACAGCGACGGCAAGATTGCCAACTTTGTGACCAACCGCCACAACTCGCACTCGCTGCCCGTTCATGCGCTGAAGAAAAACGAGTCATACTATCTCGGCGTGTTCCTCGTGGGGGCCTATCAGGAAATCCTTGGCGACATGCACAACCTCTTCGGCGACACCACTGCCGTACACATCTCCGTGAAAGACGATCGCTACCACATCGACCAGATTATCGACGGCGAGACGGTGGAAGAGGTGCTGGAGTACGTGCAGTATAACCCGAAGAAGCTGGTGCGCCAGTTGGAAATCTGGGTGACGAAGAGCGTCAAGGAGGGTAAGATCTCGTTGGAGGAAGGCAAGGAGTTCCTCTCCACCTATCGCAGCGGACTCTACGGCTACACCTATCTGGAATAAGTTCCCCCAGAACAGTCACCTGCCCCTTCTCTTGGCATGAAGCGTTTGGGATATGTTCTGATGGCAGCGTTGCCGCTTGTGCTCTGCCTGCTGCTCGGTGGTTGTGGTGACAATCCCCGTGCTATTTCGTTGCTGGCCCGTGCCGACAGTCTGATGGCTGGTCGTCCTGACTCTGCGCTGCAATTGCTCGACAGTGTCTTGGCCGACTCCGACAGACTATCTACGCACTTTGTTATGCAATGCCGCCTCCGTCGTCTCAATGCCATCAATAAGTTCGTAACTGCATTCACTTCCGACTATGTCGCGCAGGCTCAGGCTTTGGTCGAATACTTCGACAACCACGGGACTCCGAATGAGCAAATGCTTGCCAACTACCTGCTGGGGCTTACCTATGCCGACACCCACGACGCACCTAAGGCACTTGAAGCCTATCACGCAGCGGCTGTCTGTGTCGATACCTCGCGCGTCGATTGTGACTACCATACGCTAAGCCTTGTGCATATTCAGATGGCCGAAATCTTCCATCAGCACTATCAACCGCGAACGGCGATTGCGGAACTTTCGATTGCTCAGCAGCTGGCATATAAGGATAAGGATACGCTGATGGCCTTAGAGTGCTACTTTGACCTGTCGAATGAGTATGAGCGCCTTGGAGAGAAGGATACAGCGTTTGCTATTGCTACAAAGGCCGCCAGGCTCTTTACGGCTATGGGACAGTACGACCGTGCTGCCGCGGCTCAAAATGCTACGATATTGATACTCTTAGACAAGCACCGTACTGACGATGCCAAGGCTGCCATAGATGCCTTCTTGTTATCAGCATATACCGACAGTTTAGGCAATGTGAGCCCTGGTCGCGAGATATTCTATTACAAGCGCGGACTGTACTATCTGCAGGCTGGAAAAACCGACTCTGCCGAATATTTCTTCCGAAAGGAATTGCACGATGGCCGCGACATAAACAACCAGATTGCCAGTCGAAAGGGGCTTCAGTTGCTCTATGAAAAACTTGGCAAAGCCGACTCCGTGGCTAAGTACGCTTCAGAAGGCTACAATCTAAGCGATTCTGTCTACATGCTTTCTGAATCGCAGAACGTGCAATCGCTACAGGCCATGTTTGACTACACCAATAAGCAGCTGATGTTGGAACAGAAGACCAACGAATTAGGAGAGACTAGGCTCTATATGCTCATTGCTGTCATGTCGCTATTGCTGGTCATAGTCGCTGTGCTACATATAGCCAAGATACGTGACAGACAACATGCCATCGCTACCGCCAACTATCAATCTACCATCAGAGAATTGTCGCTTGATGAGCGGCTTAATAGCTCGCCCATCACTACACATCTGCAGGATTTGGCAAACAGTAATCCTCCAAAAATGGCCGATTCCAACGCCATCAATTCGCTGAAAGCGCTTATTCGAGATAATATTCCGTCGTTCTACGACAGGATTAACCAGTCACAGCAGCCACTCAGCGAACAAGAATATGTAGTATGCCTGTTGACACGTCTTGAATTCTCATCGGTTTGCATCGACCGACTGACGGGGGTGTCCGAAGGATATACGTCAAGACTGAAAAGCAGGTTGTATAAGAAGCTGACAGGAGATGAAGGAAATGCAAAAGACTTCGAACACTGGATAGTAACCATAAAATAGGATTTCGCCGATGGAATCGGCAAAAATTAGTTTTGTCAAGGTGGCTGACACTATTTTGTCAAGCATCTTGACAACGTTTTTTTTGGAAAAACTAAGATTATTTCCTATCTTTGCACAGAATTTAAAACCTCAAAGCTATGATAAAGAAACTATTACTTTTTGTCGTAACCATTTTCATGGGAAGCATGACAGCCGTTAATGCAAAGATTAACTATGTGCCACTCTACATCGTTGACACCAAACCCGACGTGACAACAGTAAAACGTGCGCCTGCCTATCCGTTGTTTATTACTCAAAATGACCATAAGTTGACACTGCCTGAGTTTATAGACAGTATGGCGATCAAACTCTTCAAAGACGATCAATGTGTGTTCGAAACGGCTTATCAACCGACAGTTGTTGTGCCCGCTACACTCACAGGTGACTACGAAATACGTCTCTGTGCTGACACTTATTGTTATTATGGGTTTATTACTCTGGAAATGAAGCCAGAAATTCCTTCTGAAACTCGAGATTGGGAAAACATCACTCTTCTTGAAAGCAATACAGTATTAGATAATCTGATGAAGTTGCATGCTATTGAATATGATGTTAAATATCCATATCCTTTGTTTTACATGACTGAAGAAGAAAAAGAAGCTGTTATCAAGAAATGGCAAGAGGAACATGCCGGGCGTGTCGGTATGCTGATAGACGAACTTAAGGCCCTGTTCCCTCAATTGGTTGATAGTAACAACGAAATGATTGCCACAGCTTTCTTCCCTATCTTGATAAGTTGTATCCAAGAGTTGAAGACACAACTCGACGACCGTACTGAGGCGTTGGTTGATATCATGATGTCGCGTGGCGCAGATTACTCAGCCGTCAGGAGAGTCTCTGTTGATAATGGCGTTGGGGATGATGAAAACTTCCTTTGTACGATGAATGCCAATGGTAATCATGTTGGAACTAAACGTTTGGTTAAATCAAAATAAGCGGAAGACAATATGAAAAAAGGATTTCTATTATTCATGCTATTCTCGGCAATGACTACTCTTGCTGAAAAAGTGTCGGGAGTGATTGTTGAACTCTCGTCGGGTGGAACTCTTGAGATAGCTATGGCATACAATCCCAAGATTTTTTTCGATGGGAAAGTCATTAAACTGACTGCCACAGATGTGAACGTTGAATATACTCCCTCTGAAATCAAGAAGGTGAGAATTGCCGAGGTAGATGGTATTGGCACAGGCATAAATGCTTCAGAAAATCTATCTGGCAGCATACAGGTAGAAGAGGGATTTGTCCGACTAACAGGTTTTGCAGCAAACGAGGCTGTTGAAGTCTTTTCGATCAGTGGTGTGATGACAGCTGCGTTCAGGACAAGTGCCAATGGTTCGTGTACTATTGACTTGCGGTCGCTGCCGTCGGGTGTATCCATTGTCAAGGTTCAAAAACAATCCATAAAAATCACAAGACTATGAGAAAAGTTGTTTTCACGATAGCTTTGCTTGTCGTACCGCTGATAATGCATGCACAATCAGTCAATGTGCATATGATAGGTAATAAAGTTTATGAACACTATTATGAGGATATGGACTATGTCGAATTTTCTAAGGATTATGTTGATGTACATACCATTGATGTACATACCAGAAAAGAAGTTGTTTATGGCTACCCCAAAATAGGAATTGACTATATCGACTTTTCAACTTCGACGCCCCATATGGAACCCGCAGTCGATTTGGGCTTATCCGTCTATTGGGCATCGTGTGACCTTGGTGCAGACAGGCCTGAAGACATAGGTGATTTTTTCGCATGGGGTGAAACAAGTACGAAGACAGTCTTCACTCAGGAAAATTATCAATATTATGATGCCAATACCTTGCAGTATATAGATATTGGCAGCGATATTAGTGGTACACAATACGATGCGGCAACGGTGAATCTGGGAAGTGACTGGCGAATGCCGACAGAGGCAGAAATTCAGGAACTGAAAGATAGTTGTACGTGGGAGTGGCCAGATCAATATGGATGTAAGATCACTGGCAAGAACGGGAATTACATTTATTTGCATGTTTACAAAAGTCCCTTTGCCTTGTACAGGACGTCAGACAACGCTTCTGTTTTACGGATACAATGGGTGGTTAATCCAAAGGAAAATCCCGATTATATAACCCTACTTACTGGTGAGCCAAGATACGGAGGCTACCCCATTCGCCCAGTAACCTCCAACCCCAAAGCCATAAGATCCGGCTATTCCTCCAACCCAAAGGATTTGAGAGACACTATCGACCATTCAAACGACTATCATGTAACTGATAAGATCAGTGTGATGCGTACGGGATTACTCGCTTACACAGATAATCATGGCAATTGTAAGGCTGGAAGCATTTTTAAGTTCACCCTTTCCAATGAGAGTACAGAACCCATCGAACTAAGAAGTGTACAGTTGATTGCCCAGGATGATAATCATACTGAAGGGAAAAACATTTTAACGGAGTTTACTGCGATTGCTGCTGGAGAAACAAGGAACTTTACCCTCACTATTGATAAAGGCAGCTTACATATGCCCAAGGCCCGATTCACATATGTCTATAACAAAAGAAAGTATTATGTGGAGGTCAACGTGTGGGAGAAACAATCCCATTAGTTATTGCCCTTACGCATTCTATGCAGAAGACAAAGGATATTGAATTGTGGGTTAATAATAAAAAAAAAACGTTGGAGGGTATGAATGTTATTAGTTAATTTGCAGAGATTAGTGAAATACAATATTAAAGAAATATAATGTATGAAGAAACAAATTCTTTTACTCCTCATGATGCTCCTGCCTTTGGTAGCGAGTGCAAAGTTTGTGGAGATTGACGGCATTAACTATGAACTGGTCTCAAAGGCCAAAGAGGCCGAAGTGTCAGCTCATACAAAAAAATACTCAGGCGAAGTTATCATCCCCGCTTCCATTACTTACGAAGGTGTGGAGTATAGCGTGACAAGTATCGGGAAAAGTGCATTCTCTTATTGCATTGACATGACCTCTATCACGATTCCAAGTAGTGTGACGGCCATTAAAAATATGGCTTTCTCTAATTGTAAGAGTCTGACAGCTGTTCATATCTCTGACTTAGAGGCTTGGTGCAATATAGCGTTTAGCACTAGTGACTGTAATCCGCTTTATTATGCTCATCATCTTTTTCTCAATGGAGAAGAGATAAAGGATCTGGTCATACCCGATGGTGTGACGAGCATCTTAGAATCGGCTTTCAATGATTGTACTGGTCTGACTTCCGTCACCATTCCAAGCAGTGTGAAGAGCATAAGAAATTGGGCTTTTGATCGATGTAGTGGTCTGACTGCCGTTCATATCTCTGATTTAGAAGCATGGTGTAACATTACTTTCTATTCAAATCCACTTAATCAAGCCCATCATCTTTTTCTCAATGGAGAAGAGATTAAGGATTTGGTGATTCCCAACGGCTTGACGAACATTAGAAAAAGCACATTCGCATACTGTAGCGGCTTAACCTCCATTACGGTTCCCAATAGTGTTACGAGCATTGAAGGATTTGCATTCTCTAATTGCACTGGTCTGACATCCATTACGATTCCCAATAGTGTTACAAGCATTGGGGAAGGGGCATTCTCGGAATGCACAGGTCTGACATCGGTTACAATTCCAAATAGCGTAACAACCATTGGGGAACAGGCATTTTTCAGATGCGATGCTTTGCCCTCTATCACGATTCCTGGGAGTGTGACGAGTATAGAAGAATCTGCTTTCTATGCATGTTTAAGCCTGAATTCTGTCACGATTTCAGATGGTGTGAAAAGCATAGGAAAAGAAGCGTTTGCTCATTGTAGCTTGACCTCCATCGCGATTCCTAGTAGCGTGACGAGCATTGGCGAGAATGCATTCGATCATTGTAGCGGTCTGACCTCCGTTCACATTACGGATTTAGAGGCATGGTGCAATATTTTCTTTTATAGCGGCTATTGCTCCAATCCGCTTTATTATGCCCATCGTCTGTTCCTCAATGGAGAAGAGATAAAAGATTTGGTGATTCCGAATAGCATGACGAACATTGGCGCTTTGGCTTTCTATTGTTGCAACAGCCTGACCTCAGTCACTATTTCTGGTAGCGTGACGACGATTGGAGGGAGCGCTTTCCGTAATTGCGAAAACCTAAACACCGTCGTCATTCAGGACGGCGTGACGACGATTGGGACTTATGCTTTCTTGGGTTGTACTGACTTGGACTCCATCGCGATACCGAATAGTGTGACAAGCATAGGAGGAGGAGCCTTCGGTGGATGTAGGTGCCTGACCTCTATCACATTACCCAACAGCGTGAAAACTATGGAAGGTTCTATGTTCGAGAACTGCGAACGTCTAACTACCGTAACTATCGGTAGCGGAATAGAACAGGTTGATGCCCTGATCTTTGACCATTGCGATGCATTGACAGATGTATATTGTTATACAGAGACTGTGCCTTCAACCCACTACAACGCTTTCCATCGTTCTCCCTATAGAAGCGCCACGCTGCATGTGCCAGCATCATCTATTTTGGATTATAAGGCACAAGAACCTTGGAAGGACTTTGGGAGCATTGTTCCGCTGGATGATGCTGTTGGGGTAGTCAGCGTTCATAAAGATTGTTCTGACACTACCCCCAAATACGACCTTCAGGGCCGCCGCTTAACGCAGAAGCCCACGAAGGGCATCTATATTCTGGACGGAAAGAAGTATGTGATGAAATAACAATTCCCCAAAATGGGGGCGATTTTATTTTTTTTTCGTACCTTTGTCGCCAAATTCATAACGAGATTAAAAAGGATGAAACGAGTTTCTGTATGGCGGATGATTTTTGCCGTTTTTTTGATGCAATGATGGAAAAATATACTATGAAGGAGGCTAAAAAGCGGAAATACCATCGTGACGGGACGCTTTCCAAGGCAGAAGTGATGGTAATTCTGATTCTGTTTCATGGTTCCGGCTACCGCTGTCTGAAGCATTTCTATCTAGAGCATGTGTCGAAGCATCTGCGCCATCTGTTTCCAGAGTTGGTTTCCTACAACCGTTTCTTGGAACTGGAGAGAGGTGGCCATTCCTCTTGCCCTGTTCATCAAGAAGGTGCTGCTTGGCAAATGCACAGGTATCAGCTTCGTTGACAGCACACCGCTGAGAGTCTGCAAGAACCAGCGTATCCATATACACAAGACATTCAAGGGTATTGCGCAGAGGGGTAAGTGCTCCATGGGCTGGTTCTTCGGATTCAAGCTGCACTCCATTGCAGAAACAGCGATGAAGAACGGAAACTCCAAATTTAACGCTATACTTGCTGTCGTACAACAGTAAGACAACTACTCATGCCGAGGGTGCTGAGTAGTTACTCTTTTTCATGTTCATGTTAAATAATTAAAATTTTATGTATAACTAGGTACTTTCCTTGTCAGGAGCACACGCTTATCATCGGAGGACGATTTTGCGTCCGTTGTGGATATAGATGCCCTTCTGTGTCGGTTCGCCGCTAAGCTTGCGACCGTAGAGCGTGTACCAGACCCCTTCCAAACCTCCCCGAGGGGAGGCTTCTTTACTCTCCCCCTCGGGGGAGCCGTAGAGGTTTTTTATCCCCGTGCCCTCGTCGCCGAAGTTTAGCACGAAGTTGCGGACACCGGGAGCGTCGTTCAGCTCATCAGCCGTGAGCCCGTTCTGCAGATAGAAGCAGGCACGGAAGGCATTGATGACAAACTCATTACTGGTGCCGTCGGGATAGTAGAGCTTACTGTCACTACCCATGTAAAGGATGGTCTTGTCGGTTTTTCCTGCAAAGCTCAATATATCGTAACTGCCCTTGAAGATGACGGGATCGTTGGCAGCGCCGACAGGTACAATAGTCTTGCTGATGGTTACGTTGCTGAACACGGGGTTCTCAATGATTGAATTGCTGTCTGTCCACTTGATGATATAAGGCTTGCCTGCCTCGATGGTCGTGAGACTACTCGTCGAGAAGTTGAGCGTCAGCGTACCGCCCTCGAAGGTGGAAGACACGAGGGTCTTCACCGTAGCGCCCTCGAGGGGTGAACCCTCGAGCACGACGTTAAAGGGCAGGCAGATGGTGTTCCAGTGGCCGTCCTTATAGAGTGTGCGACCTTGTAGTGTAACGTTGGCGGGCATACCGTCGTACTGCTTTATAGCATCTTCGTTTGATGAGTTATCAATGAAGTTGACGTTACCAATGCCGTAGGTAGCCGTGATGGTGGTCGACTCGCTGCCCTGCTGGAATTCATAGACGCCATTGTTGGCTGTGCGCTCATTACCGTTGGCAAGGATTTTCACATTCTTCCAAGTGGTGGGATAGGTAACCTTAAACGGTACTGTTTTGCCGTTCGAGGTATAGAACTTTCCGCCAATGATGAAGTTGGAGTGCTCCGTATCTTTGAAAACAGCATTGAAGTAGGCCTCCTTCCAGTCGCCGACATTAAAGTCGAGTTCGAGTCCCTCTGTACCGCTGACCACCGTCATGCCCTTATCGGCTCCGTCGCCATGTGCGAGGTTGGAAACATACAGGTTGGCTGAAGAAGAATTAACCGTGGTATTATTCTCGTCCTTCCAGCAGAAAGCTGTCTGGCCGTTGTCGGTGATGCCGCTGTAGGTGCCGTGTTCCAGGCATCCCTCGACGGCGACGGTCGTGCCAGCCCATCCTACGATGGCGCCCAGGCGGATATCGCCTTGGCCATTAGGGGTGGCGGTGAGCTTACCATCGAACAAACAGTTCTTCACGGTCAGCGTGCTCGTGTTGGCGTGACCTACGATACCACCGCCATGCGCATCATTACCATCTTTTCCCGTACAAGTGATGTCGGCCGACACGCGGCAGTTGTCGATGGTCACGGTGCCATCGGTGAAGGCAGCGATGCCCCCCGTGTGCATACCGCCATTGATGATGCCGGAGATGTGTAGGTTTTTGATGGTGGCGTCTTTTATACGGTGGAACGGTGCCACGGCCTCGGTGGAATTCTTCACGGGATTGATGATGTTGCAGGCCAGTCTGTGGCTGTCACCATCGTAGGTTCCGCAGAATGTTTTGGTGTTGATTTCGCCTGTCACACCGATTCCCTGGGTGACGTCGAAGTTGGCGGTCTGCTTGAAGTACTTACCCTCGAACGGTTTCTCGACGGCAGCAGTCATCACGCCGCTGCACAGCATGTTCCAGTCGGACGTGTCCTGTATCTTATAAGGATTCTCGGCAGTACCCTGGCCTTCCCAGCCTGATGCGTCGACAACATACTTGGTGGTGTTGTCGGTAACGTGGAAACTGAAGACACCGTTTTCGCCCTCTACCTCTGTGGCTGCGGCGCCGTTGACGGTTACATTGCACCACGAGATGTTCTCATGGCCCGCTGTGTTGGCAGGCAATGAGAACTTAAAGGTACCGCCATCGGCCACGTACCAGTTGTCGCCTATCTTCACTTGGTTGTCGTAGATATTAATCTTGCTCACGTCATACTGGTGGGTAGCGGCTGAAGCAGCGACGATGGAATAGCCGTCGTCGACAAGTCTGCCGTCAAGCCAGACGTTGAACAGGCGGGTGGCGTTGGCATTGCTGACAGCTGCGTCGGCCAAATAGAAGTTGTTGCCGAAGACAGCCGTCGTCTCCGACTTACCAACGAGGATACCCTTGTTTGCGCTGGTGCCCGTGACGGTAGCCTTCGAGACACAGTTGCTTAGCGTACCATCCTCAAATTCTCCTATGATACCACCAACGTTGTCGTAACCCTTTACGATGTCGTAACCGCTTACCGAAGCCTCGGAATAGCAGCCGATGGTTGTTCCCACAGTTTTCTCACCGTTATCATCCTGCTTTCCAACGATACCGCCACATCCCTGCCACTCTGCGGAGCCGGTAACCATCACCGCCACATCCGCTGCCACATGGCAGTTCTCTATCTTGTTGTAGTTGTAGGCAGCGATGGCTCCAGCATAACTGGTGCCAATGAATATTGAGCCGGCAATCACCAGATTCCTGATGGTTCCAAAGTTCTCCTCTACGAATCCTGCACATCCATGATTGTCTTTGGCGGTATTCAACCCCTTGATGGTATGACCATTGCCGTCGAATATTCCGTAGAAGACGTCGATTATTGCCCACCTATGAGCACTCATGTCGAGATCTTTACCCAGCGTGATGGTCCAGTCTTCATAGTTTTGGCAATTAGGTCCTTTGGTGTTATATGACAGCAGCCCTAACTCCGCTTCATTTTGGATAGTGATGGTTTTTTGGGTTACGTCGATTGCCGAGAACGTTGCGGCGCGAACGTTCTCGTCCTCCCAGGTGCCGGTAACCGATTCATAATATTCTTTGCCACAATAGGCGCATATAAAATTATTGCCATAGTGATGGCTGGTGCATGGCTCAATCTTGATAGTACAAACAGAATTTTCCACACATGCATTCCTCCTGTCATTATATCCCACGGGGGTGTCGTTGAAGGTTGTCGCGTTGATGCCCTTTGTCACCCTATAATCAAAATCGGAAGCAAACTCCAACGTGCCGGAAATAAGGTAAGGACTATAATTGTAGGAATATCACGACGTCGCAATAACAGTTGCATCGCTGATAACGACGATTCCCCTAAGCGCATTAGCACCCGTCGCGTTGACCTTACCTCCTCAAATTTTGATATTTCCGTAGTATTCGCCGCCGGGAGCAGGACCTATGCCGCAAGCCTCTGCACTAAAGACCGTAATGTCGCCGCCATAAATGGAGACATCGCCGGCGCTGCCCTTTTCGCCGCCACCGATGCCTGCAGCATGGAGGCCGCCCGTGGCGTCCACCTTACCGTCGTAGATCACGACCTTTCCGCATGAGCCACCTTTACCGCCACCGATGGCTGCAGATTGCGAGTAACCCTTGGTGGTGATGGTGCCGCCGTGGATATAGAGGTCGCCGGAGCTTGCACCATTGCCGCCGCCGATACCCGCCGCATACTCGTATGAACCCTCGCTGTAATAACTGTTGTCGACGTTGAGCTTTCCTTTCTCGCCGTTCACACCCGACTGCGTGTGGATATGGAGCGAGGCTCCAGGCTCCAGCTTGATATGCTTGACGTTGAGCGTAGCCCCATCCCTCAAGACGAGGTGCCTGTCGGCAGCCATCACGTTGATGGCCTTCACCGAGATGTTACCCTCTACGCTATAGAACTCAGCGTTTCCATCGAAACCCCACCAGTCATCAGAACTGCTACTACGATGCTGTGAAGAAGCGTAGTACTTAACCGTACTTTCCACCTTCTTCTCAGTCTCATTCCAAGAGCACTCTACATAGCTCTTGGAATAGTCAGACGATTGAGCCCATGCGCCCTGTGCCACAGCGCACAGCAGGATCATTATCAAAAAAAACTTTGTCTTCATAAATGTGGATAAAACACACTTCGCTTTCCCTCGCATTTCTGTAAAGAAATGCTTGTATATTATATTTGGCTGCAAAGGTACGTAATATAATTGTAACTTGGTGCTCCCAAGCCGTTAAAAGTGATAAAATGACACAATTTTCACCTAACTTTATAGGACAACTTAACTTTATAGGACAACTTAACTTTATAGGACAACTTAGGGCTTTTTTTTAATTATCCGCACAACTTAGTGCTTTTTTTTAAATTATCCGCACAACTTTAGTGCAAATTTATTATCTTTACACACAACGGCGCAGCCCCTCCCCACTGCGCACACAACGGCGCAGCCACTCCCCACCCCTGGCCGGGGTGTCCACCGCGCATCAACTCTTCCGATACTCCTTCGGACTCATGCCCTTCAGACGCGCGAAGAACTTGCTGAACGAGGGAGTGTCGGCAAAGTGGAGATGGTCGGCTATCTGGGTGATGCTCAGTTTGGAGGTTTGCAATAGAAACGTAGCCTCCATGAGGAGCATCTGATTGATATAGTCGACAACCGTACGCCCCGTGACCTGACGGACCACGCGGGAGAGATAGACGGGAGAGATGTGGAGATGGTCGGCATAGAAGGCTATGTCGTGGTGTTCAGCAAAGTGACTGGGCAGCAGACGGATGAAGCCGATGAAGATTTCCTCCACGCGCTGGGGCGTCTGGCGGTGTACGATGGCACTATTCTGGGCGTTCTGCAGGTCGAGCAGGAAGATGGAATAGAGCATGCGCAACACCTCACCTTTATAGATATGGTCGGAATGCAGATAGCCGATGATTTCGCGCAGCTTCATGATCAGATGCTGAGCGGCATCTGCGGCCAGTGTCTGTTTCGGCTCATGCAGCTGTACGATGGGCAGGTAGGCCAGATGTAAGAGGTCGTGTACGGACGGTGCCTCGATGGTGACGTGCTCATCAGCCATCAGACAGTAGCCGTGAAAGTCGTCGGAGGTGGCAATGATGGTGACGGGGAGACCTGGTGAATAGACGTACAGGTCGTTGGGATGCAGCGTCAGTTCCCGCCCATTGTAATGAATCGTCATCCACCCTTTGTCAACTACCATAAAGGCAAAGCAGGAAAGG
>Ga0265298_10004206_pt1 | contig 18498 bp, 15 predicted proteins | sample AusTroGonzalo_MG_3_FD_193486 | JGI IMG/M metagenome (GOLD analysis project Ga0265298, IMG submission 193486) | Bovine rumen microbial communities from tropical cattle in Woodstock, Queensland, Australia - Gonzalo_01 | ecosystem: Host-associated > Mammals > Digestive system > Stomach > Rumen ... | reverse complement strand
AAGCTGCCATTGTGATTAACACCAGCTTCAGCAATTATTAATGTTTTGTTCATATAGTACCTTTCGTAAGATCTACGCTAACACATCATATTAAAACAAAAATCCGGCCGCACCTTCCGGAATTTGCATTGTTTTTGCCCTGTTACCCGAAGCAATACAGTTATCTTTTAAATTCTTTTTAATTACCGTACCTGCAGCAACAATGCTATTTTCACCAATCCGTAACCCCTGTATAATCTGCACGCCTGTTCCAATCGAAGCATTAGTCTCAATCAATGTATTTCCAGAAATATTTACGTTGGGATTAATTGTCACAAAATCTTTTATCACTACATCATGTCCAATAGTACAGTTAAGGTTAATCATATTGAAATTACCAATACTAATATCCACGGTTAAAATAGATCCTGCACAAATTATATTACCAATGCCTAACTTTATTTTTTCAGAAATAATAACACTTGGATCTAACAAATTTGGAAAATGAATATTTTCATTCTGTTTATATTTTTCATATATTCTCTTTCTAAGCTGTGAAGAACCAACCGCTATTGCAGCATATAATTCTTCATTATGATTACACACGAAATCATCATTACCAATAACTTCTTTAGCACTGGTTGCACAATCAATGTAACCTAAAAACTCCCATTCCGGTTTCACAGTATTGATACGTTCTACAAGCCATTTTACTTCTTTTGCAAAACCACCATAACCAGCTATAACTAATTTTTTCAACACATCACCTTTCTTTCTGTAATGTTATACATTAGGTCAGAAAAAGATTATAATTCTTACTCCCCATACAATTTTTTACGCATCGTTTCCAGTTCATTTAATTGGCCCATATCCATCCACTCGCTTTCGCTCACGGGAAAAACAGCCACCTTACGGCCTTTTTGCCGCTGCTTTTCCACAACGTCCGGAAAGCCTATGGCAACATGTTCTTCGATATCGTCCAGCACCTGCGGTTCCACGATATAAATGCCTGTATTGGTTAAAAAAGAAACCAGCGGTTTTTCTTTCATATTAATAATCTTCCCATTTACGCCCATTTCTATAACACCGTAGGGAATGGAAAAATTCTTATATGCGCAGACCATTGTCACAACATTACGGTTTTCTTTATGGAACTGCAGCATACGTTCATAGTTGGCCCGCAACAGATTATCACAGTTAGTGAAAAAGAAGGTTTCATTCATCTTACCATGCAACAGGCTGAGACCGCCGCCGGTACCCAGGGGTTTTTTCTCATTGTACCACTTTATGGAATATCTGTTCTCGCTTTCGGCAAAATATGCCTTCATAAGTTCTTTCTTATAATTTACTATAATGTGGAACTGATCACAGCTGTAGGACTGGTATTCCTGCATGATGTGCTCTATGATAGGCAAATCACCAACAGGTATCAGCGGTTTAGGCAGTACGCGGGTAAAAGGATCCAGGCGTGTTCCCCGGCCGCCGGCATTGATAACCACCGGAACATGAAGGGCCGCCCGTTTTCGCTCTACTATGCCATCACCGTTAAACAAGCCAATGATATGCCTGTCGGTATCCAGCACCGGAATCACAATATAATTCTTTTTATGAAACAACGCAGCTGCTTCTTCATCTGTATACGCAAACTTCGGATTCCGGTTGGCCGCCTTGACAGCTTTGTCATTGATGCTGCCACCGGCAAGCAGGTAGCGCCGGACATCTCCGTCAGTAACACAGGCGACAAGCCTTTTTTCCGCATCCGTTAAAAACAGGATGCCACTGGTATTTTCATCCATGCGCCGCATGGCTTCTGCCAGAGTCAGTGTACTTTTGCCGATAAATTTCTGTATTTCCTGCTTATTCATGTGCCAGTTCCTTAAACAATTTCTTAACTTCAGCCACTACATAGGCTATGTCATCTTCCGTGATCTGCGTACTGGAAGGAATATTTAATATCCGGGAAGCATAATAAGGCGCCTTTTCCAGCCTGTATGTTTTTTCCCCTTCATAGGGTTTCTGTTCATTGATCAGGCCCCAGATGGCCCTGGTTTCGATGCCTTTTTCCTGCAAGGCGGTTATAATGTCCTTCATGGATGCCGTGATCCGGTTCCTGTCGATATTTAAGGAATAGAACCATTTATTGGAAGAAGTGCCTTCCCTGAAGGGCATCAGCTCCGCCAGGTCGAAATCCGTAAACGCTTCTTTATATATTTCATAGTTGTGCTGTTTCCGCCTTATAAACTCCGGCAGTTCCTCAAACTGGGCAACCCCCAGGGCAGCCTGCAGATTCGTCATGCGGTAATTGTAACCGATTTCGTCATGAATATAATAATGCGGGTCAGTTTTCGCCTGGGTAGATAAGAAACGTAAATGGTCTACCACCCTGGGGTCATTTGCGGTTACCGCCCCGCCGCCGCCCGTCGTAATAATCTTGTTTCCGTTAAAACTGTAGCAGCCGAAATGGCCGATAGTGCCGGCATATTTTCCGGCGTACTTGCCTGCGGTATACTTTGTACCCAGCGCCTCCGTTGCGTCTTCGACCACAATAATATTGTATTTCCCGGCCGTTTCCATAATGGATTCCATGTCTGCCATGTTCCCGAAAACATGCACGACCACAAGTGCCTTAACGGGTTTTCCGTTATACAACAGGACGCCGTTATCAAATATACATTCTTCCTCACAGAAAGTTTTCAACTTTACCGGATCCATACAAAAGCTGTCATCACAGTCAATAAAAACAGGCGTAGCAAACTGGTATCGCACCGGATTGACTGCTGCGATAAAGGTAACGGGCGGTACCAGAACAACATCGCCGGGCTTTATTCCCGCTTCTACCATGGAAAGATGTAATGCGGAAGTCCCGCTTTGGCAGGCGGCTATATTTTCCGTATTCAGAAAATCTGCCATAACTTTTTCCAATTTTGTAATGTAGGCACCGCCGGTGGATACCCATCCCAGGTCCAAAGCATCATTTACATATTTTTTCTCGTTTCCCTCAAAGTTAGGAATCGACAGCGGAATAAATTTAGACATATTGCATACATCCTTTCACACTCTTTTTATTGATAATAATACAATTATTATTGTAGTATAAATAACGTGTTTTCACAACTCATTACAGCCAAGCTCCTGAATAGTAACCTGCTTACATTTTACTGTCCAACGATTTTCCTGTTTCAATATGTTCAAAATTCGGAAGATATTCTTTCATAATGCGAATAACTTCTTCTTTCGTCGTTTCTTCTTTTGCAAAAGCGGCATTCAACGCAACAAAAAGCTTTTTCACTTTTTCCTGATTGGGGATTTCTTTTCCGGTAATGACGCCTAAAGAAGCAAACCGGTCCATATCCGAAGTTTCTGTATCCGTAACAAACTCTTCAAACGGCTTTTCTCCGGAAGTGTCGGAAACGGAATAATGCACCGGATACAAATTACTGCCATTCTTCAAATCTTCTGCCTTATCAATGGCCTCTTCGTCCGAACTGCATTCCAAAACTTCATATCCATGTTCATGAAGCAGCGCGGTACCGATAGCATCAAACGTCATCATCTGCGCCTCTTCCAGTTTCGGGAAGAAAATTGCGCGGTTTTCCCCCAATATGCAGGCCAGCATACAAATCTGCCCGCTTTCTTCCGGCGAAACAAAATACCGTTTTACATCAGACGGTGCAGACAACGGTTGCAGCTTTTGGATACGTGCCAGGAAACCGGCAGGCAATGAGCCGTTTGAAAAGGCTACATTGGCAAAACGGGCTGTTTTTACGGGAAATTTATCAGAATAACTGAAAATAACATCTTCCATGATTCGTTTCGATGCGCCCATAATGTTTACGGGATTGGCCGCCTTATCGGTGGAAACGCAGAAATATTCTTCCGGGGGATATTCGGACAGTAAGTCCAGAAGCAATTTGGCATGAAGGACATTATTCTGCAAAAGTGCTTCCACGGAATAAATATCCTTTTCCGAACGCACATGCTTGTGTGCGGAAAAATTGCCAACAATATTAAAACCACCGCGTTTGACAAACATTTTTTCAAACACCGGGGAGGCAAAATCCATGGGGTAGGTTACATAATCGTCCGGTACATACATCCCTTTGGTAGAACGAAGGTCGCGCGTTAATTCAGCTAATGCGTTTTCATTCGTATCCACTACGACCAGGGAAGCAGGTTTAAAAGGAAGGATCGCACGTATAAACGATGACCCGATGGAACCGGCGCCGCCAATAACCAGCAAAGATTTGCCGGCAATTTTTCGCGAAAGAGCATCCCTGTACGCTTCCACATCGGCCCTGAACATGCTGCACGGCCTCATGATCACATTGTCCGCAATAAACTTTTCCAGATTAAACATTTCTTCTCCTCTTTAAATCATCTTAAGAACTAAAGGCAAATATAAATTTTTATTCCTTCATTATATAACTTGTTATGAATTTGTCTTGCCGGGTCTTTTTTTACTGTTTTCTGATTTCTTTTGCCGGGTCTCCCAGGCTTTGGCTAACTTTGATATTTCTTCTTCTGTTTTGGGCAGCCTCTTGGTCAGGAGATATTCGCAGTAGGCGTCACAGTAACGCTGCACATCGCCGGAAAAGCCCACCTGGCAACCACGGTCCAGCCAGAGTACTTTGTTGCACAAATCACGTACCTGCCCGATGGAATGGGACACCAAAATGCCCGTCACCCCGCTGGCCAAAATGCTTTTCATACGGGCGGCGCTTTTTTCTTTAAAAGCACCGTCGCCCACGCTCAGCACCTCATCCAGGATCAGGATGTCCGGATTGACCAGGCAGGCAATAGAAAACGCCAATCGTGACTTCATACCGCTGGAAAGCTGCTTGAACGGTCTGTCCTGGAACTCTTCCAACTCCGCAAAGGCAATAATATTATTGTATTGCTCATCCATAAATTTACGCGTGTACCCCAGCATGGCGCCCCGTAAATAGGTGTTTTCACGCACCGTCAAATCCCGGTCAAAGCCGCTGGCCAGTTCCAGCAACGCGGCAATTGTGCCCTTTCGCCGTATCGTGCCGCGGGTGGGTTCCATAATTCCCGTAACCGCTTTCAGCAATGTGGACTTGCCTGCGCCGTTCTTGCCGATAATACCCAGCATATCTCCTTTTTCCAGGGAAAAAGTAATGTCCTTGTCCGCCCAAAATTCGGTCACCCGGTATTTTCCCTTCAGTTTGAGCATAAAGTACTCTTTAAGCCCTATACTTTTAAAATCCCCGGTTATATAACGTATGGAAACATCTTGAACTATTAACGCTGGCATTCAACAGATCCTCTTTACACATAATATAAGAAACGCTGGTTATAATGCCTGTACATCCAGACGCCGATGCCAAACATCAGGACAGCGTAAAACATACATAATAAATGATATTCCACGCTGGGAATCTGGCCTTCAAGGACGATGGTCCGGAAATACTTAATATATACGTAAACCGGATTGAGTAAATAATACATCTCGTATTTAGCCGGAACCTTGTAAAAAATAGCCGAACAGTACATCAGCAACCGGGCAAACACATCATACAGATACTTGATATCCCGGAAAAAAACAAACAAGGCTGAAAGGATCATGCCTACACCCAAATTGAAAACGACCAGACAGCCGACAGGATAAAGTAACATAAAGAACCGCGGTGAAAAGCTTATGTTATCAAAATAAACGAAAACAAAAAACACAAGCATGACCAGCATAAAATTGATAAACGAAGATACATTTTTCGAGAAGAGAAAAAGATATTTGGGAACGTTAACCTTGGTGAATATGGCCGCATTACCCAGGAGCGAATTCATACCGCCGTTGGTCGACTCCATAAAGTATGAAAACAACAGGTTTCCGCAAAATAAATAGGTTGTGTAATGAGCAATCGTCCTTCCGAAAAAATAAGTAAAAACCAGCTTCATGACCAGCAATGTCAGTAATGGCGATAAAATACTCCAGCCCATACCGAGGACCGTACGCTTGTATTTCTGTTTAAAATCACGCCGCACCAGTTCCTCAAACAGGAATTGGTGTTTTTTCAACTGCTGCAGTTTGTTTTTGGCGAAAACTGATAAATTCATTTTTTACCTGTAATTTCCGTAAATTATAATTGATTCTAACCTAAAGAATCGGAAACCATTTCTTCCAAAACCGCAAACTTCACTTTTCCGTAGTCATTTCGGGGTATCTGTTCTATTACATAAACCCTGAATGCCGAATTATGGATATTGATTTTCCTGCTTATAAAAGGAATGATCTGTTCTTTTATGGCGGCGCCGGTAGTGAAGATATTCATGCACTTGTCGGTACCCGTGCAGACGAAATCCTCATTGGGATACTGGGTCTTAAGTATTCTTTCTGTTTCATCCAGACTGATCCTGATACTAAACAGCTTCAGGAATCTGCCCTTACGTCCGATGATATAGTAAAAACCGTCCGCATCCCGTTTGGCAATGTCCCCGGTGTGGTATTCCCCACGGAATTCATCGCCTTTCAACAGATCTTCCCTGCAGTACGCATGCCCCATCGTAACGTTGGGTCCCCTGTAAGCAAGCTCGCCCGTTGCAGAACCGTCGTCATTTACCGCCTCATCCAGCAGAAACAATTCCCCGTTGGGAATCGCCTTGCCAATGCTTCCCGTTTTTTCCAGGGCCAGGTCCGGATTCAGGAACGCCATGCGTGCGGTTGTTTCGCTTGTGCCGAACGTGGCGCAAAAACGTTTACCGTGGTTTTTACAATACGTTGCAATCCACCGGAACATTTTGTCGGTAAGCTTGCCGCCGCCTTCTGCCAGCGTGTATAAATCCGGCAGGTCCATTCTCTCAAATCCTACCCGGCGCATGATCTCATAGCTGAACGGCACACCACAGAAGCTGGTTCCCTTATTTTCCCTGATAAATTTCCAGAACCCGGAATCCATCAGGCTGGCCTTTATCATTAGCACGGTTGCGCCAACTACCAGGTGGCTGTTAATAACATTTAACCCCATAGTATAGTTCATCGGCAAATCACAGATACCGACTTCATCCGGGCTCCAGGCAAAGACTTTGGCCACGTTTGCAGCATTTGCCTCCTGGTTGCCATACTTATGCCGCACAAGCTTGGGACTGCCGGTCGACCCGGAAGTAGCCAGCAGCAAAGCCAACTGCTCATGAAGCGGATATGGCGCGGAACCTGTTTTTAACAACACGTAACCGCAGGCAGCATAAACCTCCTCACCGCCAACCTCAGGGGCCTTTCGTTCAGGCAGCCAGTAATAAGAAGGTCGGTAGACCTGGTCTAAATTTTTCAGCAGCTCGGAATCCATGTTCACGCCAAGAAGCAACGGTACCTGCCGGTTGGTTTCAAAAGCCAGATAGCCTAACAGCGACGCAGCGCAGTTTTCACAAAGACAAAAAACCACGCAGCGGGGTATATCCAATGCGGCAAATTCAAGTATCGTCTTACAGATGTCGCCATACGTAAAAGTATATCCGGAATCGTCCTTAATAGCTATTTTATCAGTATCAAACTTATCAACATTCAAAAACATTTTGTTTGTCACCTCTCTTTTCAAAGGTAAAACATTCCGGCTTAACTTCGGACAACAGCCAGTGCGGTTGGAGAAGAATACCATAGTTAAGTTCAGAAAGCAATGCGAACCGTTCAGGGTTGCTGACGTCGTCCACAACAATACGGCGTCCTGCGTATCCGGCTTGTAACAACACAGTGGACATTGCCGCGCAAACTGCGCCTGTGCGGGCAATAGACTGCCTGATTGATATTTCCGGTGTTTCTATGGCAAAATTTTTAAACAAATGATTAATCAATACACTATCACCGAAACGCGGATGTTTCCTTATACATATCTTCGCACCGCCCTGGCGCAACGGTTCCAGAACATTAAACAGCTGTTTCAGTTGCTTTGACGTAGGGTTTCCCACATAATACGTCATGTCATATTTTATAGCCTCTTCAATTGCATTATCCCAAATAAACAAAGGAGGTAACTCTACCCGGAACTGCCCCTTCTCTGCGCGCATTTCCAAAAACATTTTCCGGTAATTGTCATCCCACACATAAAACCTGTGAAAACTGACGAATGTATCCCTGGTGTTATACAGGCGTTCTCCATGGAGCACGTTGATATGCTCTACTCCATGTTCTTCACAATATACAGAGATTACGGAAGAGGTAAAAGAAAATTCCTCATAAGAAATGACTGCTTTAGGATGAAATGAAGTGATCAGCGAGGCATATAACCCCATTTTTAACCAACACTTTATTATAAAGTAAGGACTTCTCCAATAGTTTCTGCATAATCTGAAGAGCCATTTGCGTTCTTCTTTTCCAAACAATACCTTGACTTCTTTAATCTCCGTCATGTTTGGAAATTCTTCTTGCAAGGAATTGGGAATGATTGATTTGTCGATCCCTTCATTCAAATTAAGAAAGACAGCATCACAGCCTTTGACCTTCTGCGGCTTGGCAAAAAACCCTGAAAGAAAGATCCACGGTAACAACAGAAGAGCCGCTGCATTTTGCATAAACCTGACGATCGCAGGTAATTCTTTCATTTGACACAAATACTGAAAATACGAACGTTCCAACCGATCCTTCGGCTCAGGAAACGATTCAATTATAGACGTCCTTTCCTCTTTTGTATAGCGAAACAGTGTTTTCCGGAATGAGCTTTCATAAATTCTGCTCATGATCCATTTTAATTTCAGTATCAGCTTCATAGATATTTGTTGATTCTTCCGAATCTTTATCAATAAATGTTAGGCCGGTCCTGATCCCCGTCGGCCTTGCAGATCAGGCAATGTTCATGCTGTTTGCAGAAAAACCAGATATCCACGTTTTTCTGTACAAACGGTTCAAAATAATTGGGAATTATATTAGGGTCATTCTCATCCCGCAAAACGAAGCCCGCTTTTCGCATGTCTTCGTCATTCATCCCATAGCAATAAAAATCAATATATTCCCAGCCTCTGTCCTTCATCAGTTCCATCAGCGATAACCCGGCCCCGCTTATAGCTTCACGGTTACCCAGGTAGTCCACGATCCGGAAGACTTTCGAACCGTTTAATGCAATTTCCCGGCCGATAAGCACAGCCTCCGCCCGTTTTTTATCCCGGCAGATCCCAAACATTTCATAATGATAGAACGGGTGCCCGAAATAGCGATAGCGGAGATACGATATATCCTTGTACGGCATTTGCCCTTTCCAGGATTCAATGTCAAATATTCTCAGCAAAGCTTCCGGGTCCGGAATCGAAAGCAGGGATGCCGTTCCTCCCAAAACCGTTTCTGGCCTTTGCACGACTTTTGCTATGTTGAAATCCTTGCCTTCGCCAAGCAAATAATACTGCTTCAATTTACCCACAAGATAACGAAACAGCGGATAAATCCGTGCCGATGTATCCGGGTTTAATCCTGTAGAGCACATCATCCGGCAACGGGTTTGTTTTTCCAGAAACCTTTGTATCTCCATATTAAGCATGGGATGGCTGCTTTTCTCCACGATTGCCAGCGCGGCAGCTATATCCGGCGTTTCGGTGCGGTTCATGGGCACATAACCCTTTATGGCAATTATATTCCCATCCTCCTCTGCCAGAACAAACCCGCAGGGAACGTAGGTCATGTATTGATAACGAAAGATATCCCTGGACCGGATAAGGGTTTGATTCCCGGACCAGTGGCTCCGGATAAAAGATATGATCCTTTCCTCATCCTCCGGAACTGCGAAACGAATCTCTACTGACATTTATTTCCCCTTCTTTAAAGAATCGTACAACCGTCCACGCCTAATACCTGACCGGATATGTAACCGGACAGATCACTGGCCAGGAACAAAGCCGCGTTAGCGATATCTTCAGGCTCTGCCAGCCTGCCCATGCAAATGTTCTGAACCCTGCTTTTCAGTAATTCCGGATCTACGTCCGTAAACATACGCGTATTGGTCAGCCCCGGTGCGATCGCATTAACCCGGATTTTTTTGGCTGCCAGCTCTTTGGCAGCGGATTTTGTCAGGGACACAAGCGCCCCTTTCGTGGCCGAATATACCATCTGGCCTGCGTTGCCACGCAACGCAACCTTGGAAGCAATGTTGATGATACTGCCGCCGTCACGTAGCATGAGGCGCGTAGCTAACTGGATGAGTTCGACCGGCGCGAATACGTTCACTTCAAACATGCGCTGCATGGACTGCCGGGTAATCATTCCGATTCTTTCGTTTCTTTCGATAGCAGCGTTGTTGACCAGCACGTCCAGGCGGCCTTTTTCCTTCCGGATGCGCATTATCAGTTCCTTCTGTAATGCCGGCTCGGATATATCCATACCGACAGGCACGATTTTATCCGCCATACCGTACTGACTGATCCATTCCTGCATCATTTCCGTTGTCTGCGCTACTGCATAGACATAGCCGCCTTCCTGTGCCAATAACATTGCAATAGCTTTGCCTATCCCACGGGAAGCTCCCGTTACCAGGCATATTTTGTCCTTGACTAATAAATCCATTTTTCCCGCCCCGGCTTTAGATTTCAGCCTTCAACATCTATTCCGTAACGTTTAAGAATTTCCAGTCCTTCATTATAAGAACGGAACTTCAGGATATCTTCCGGATCAAACATAACATCAAAGTCTTCCTCTAATGCATAGACCAGATTCATATGCGCCATGGAATCCCATCTTTCCAGGGCGCAGACCGTACAGGCCTCGCCCAGGGACTCCGGTTTGAGTTCCAGTACTTTCATGAAAATAGCGTTATATTTTTCCAAATTAGTCATTCTTCTTCTCCTTCCTGATATCTGAGATAATTATTGCTTCTCGGCGGATAATCAACGGTGTCTAACCGCGGTAACTCAAAAATATCGTCTTTCTCCAAGTCTGCCACACGTACTTCTGTCGTAAATCCACCCGCTGCGCCAAAGCGGTTCGCGCAGCGGATTACCTCTTTACTGCAGGAACCGTACGGATAACAGCACCACCATCCGTTTTTCGGAACGATACCGTCAAAAACATCCAGGGCCATCGCTAAATCTTTCTCCAGTTCCGGCTGTGTCAGCCGGTTCATCCAATAATGGTCGTAACCGTGTATCCCCCACGTCATACCGTGCCTTTGCATCACCTTCACCTGTTCCAGCGACATATAGAGTTCGTCCACAAATTGCGGCTCGGGGATTCCGACACATTGGGCAAAAAGCTTGCCTGCCATTACGTTCCTCAGTTTTTCCGGTAACTCCACCTGCAAAAGCCGTTTAAGGAAAATAATTTCCTCCGGATCAAAACGGTTTGCCACCGCAAGCTTATTATATAAATCTTTATTGGACGGTATTTCAAATTCCTTCCCCCTGTAATAATCAAGCAGTTCATAAGTCATGGGAAGAAGTTTTTCCACAGGCTGGCTGGCCAGGATAAAATGAATCCGGTTAACATCCAGTAAGGATTTTTCCCTGATAATCCTGCCCGGCATGGAAAAAAAAGCCGGAATACCCATTCTGTCCAGAATGGGAAATACGTTCGTATAGTGGTCCAGATAGCCATCGTCAAAAGTCAGCAAGACGCTTCGTTTTGGCAACGCTGTTCCTCCATGAGCAGCTTCCAGGATTTGATCGGCGGAAACAAAATTTCTTCCCTGCTTAAGAAGAAACGTCAGCTGTTCACGGAAATGACTCAGCAGCAGGCCCCTTATGTCCGGATAACGCGTGTTGGGAAGTTCCCGCACATAATGATACATGATTATTTCAACGGTTTGTTTCATGTTCAAACTCCTCACTAGGCTATTTCTGTCATTATTCGTGAAGCCGATCCCACAGTGTTTAGTCCCGTAACCGGATATTTTTCTTATTTCAGGTGCTTATATTAACAACATCGTCCAAGTTTACTCTTTCAAAAACTTCCAGGGCCCCGCCCCTGGTTGCATTGTAGATATTGATCCCCCTTTGTTCGGCACTTTGTCTTAACAGTTGGTAAACCATCTGCTGCCGTTCCGCGATTTCTGCCCTGCGCTTATTCACGTCGTAATCCTTTATTGCTCTATTCTTTATCTTATCCAACAGTTTTCGTTGCTCGGGAGTAAAGTAGTTGGCAGTAAAGTTGCCTCCTTTATCAGAGGATGTAGTGGCATCCACGCCAAGCAGATAAATCTTGCTGAAGCCCATGTACATGGCCGCCTCAACCATCATAGCCATAACAGTAGCATGAGAAACATAGTGATAGGCTAAAAAATCTTTGCTGACATAATAGTCGTCCATGGAAACTGACGGTGCAATCAAAACATTCTTGGGCTTGATCGGCATCTTATTAAAGGTAAAATCCCTTATGATCATGGTTGTTTTGTCTTCAGACAAATTACTGACGATGTCCCAGCCTCCCGACCTTACTGTTCCACTGTCGGACAAACAGTGGAAAGTCGGCCTCCAGTCAGTTTGGAAATAAATTTTATGTATAAAATTGCAACCGAAAGTGATTTCATTTTTAAGCAATTCCAGGTCCGACACCTGAAGACTTGGTCCGTTTCCAATTAAAAAACATCTCTGGCCGGCATACTTATTGCGGTATGCCTTAAGGGCACGGCGAAATTCCGGGATACACAAACCAAACCTGCAGAGGATGCCAAACATTGAGAACACCAAGCGTTTGCACTGTGCTTTAATGTATCGCAGTTTTTCCTTCAGCTGCTTATCCGCAATCCATTCCCGCAAAGATTCTTTCAGGCTGCGTATCTTGCTTTTTACAAACCAGTAGGGAAGCTTTAATAAAAGTAAAGGCGAATCCGAAAAATGGTACTGCTCCTTAGCATCAGACAAAATATACTCTTCCCCGCTATCCAGTTTCACCTTGTACCAAATATTCTCATCGGGATATTTATTTGCAAGTACATAGGGCAATTCCCGGTCATCCAGAAGTACCGTCCCTGTGTTCTCTGCCCCAAGCGCTGCCGGCGCGTCGGAGCTCTCATCCCAAAAGCAAGCTTTCTTCCAGTGCCGCCTGCTGTCCGGAGATAAAGACAGCAAGCCCCTCCGCTTCTCTGCCAGTTCTGTTACAGGACAGGTCCAAAGCAGGCCTTCCTTTACCCGTACATAGTGAATATCCATCAGCGGAAGACAATATCCTTGCCTGGCTGCAAGTATTTTTGTCAGCCGTAAAGACTTCCTATGATTAAGGATGTATTGTTTCCCTGCAGGAAACAGCCTCTGGATCGCGATCCCTATCTGTCGCGGCATTTCGTTGGCATCCACATTCCACCGTGAAATCAGTTCCGTATTTTTCCGGTACAGAAAAACATCCGCAAATACGGAAGGGAATGGGGTTATATCGGTACAAAGTTCCTCTTTCCCGGTAAGAAACGCCGGTAACTCAGCAATCAGTGTATCGACGTCCCAGGGCTTCATCAATAAACAACAACACTCTTTATCAAACAGGAAACCGTCGTCTAAGGAATTTTGGTCTGTTTTCAGCCAGCAGTCCAATCCCTTTTGGCGGCAAAAAGCCAGTACTTTCAGCAGCAACGCTTTCTGCACTTTTCCAACCTTCTCCTTAACCCGGTCCTGCCAAGCCATCCGGGCAATCTGGCTGACTGAAACATCAGCCTTTGTCGTAAATGTGCCGGTAACAAAAGACAATTCCTGCTCAGCAAAAAGAAGCAACGATTTTTCCTTTTCCGCAATAGCGACCATATCGTCAAACACGGTCTTTGTTAAAGGTACAATGGTGCTCCGCAAATTCTCCGAAAGTACCGGCCCTTCTTTCCTGTCAATGCCCGTATCGGATAATTGATCCTCATTCTTCACTGCCGGCCATATCTGGTTTTTAACCCTTTTCAACTGATGCAGTGCAGAAGCGAAGCCTGCTCCTGCCAAAGCCGTTGCTGCCAGGGAAAAAACCTCCTCGCAGTTTTTAACGTTCAGCATAACGAGTAACTCTGATGCTGACTCCGCTATTATTTTTCGGTCTGAATACGGATAAATCTTTTTGCTGTTTTTACCAATCCACAAAAACATCATTCCGCCCAGACAGGTTCCTGCAAAATGTACGGGCATTTTCAATATTTCGCCCATTGCAGCTTCCATATGATCTAACGTTGTCTTCCCCCGCAGTTTTTTCAGCGTGGAAGCAAGCTTTACTCCCTGAAGCAGACTTCTGTCCGTCAGGTTATTACCAAAAAAAACTGTTCCCAGATACGAAAGCAGGGTTTCTTCATATTGGCTTCTGTCCCTGGACAGAAGTGTAAAAAAAGTCTGTGAAAGAATATATGCGTACAGGGACTTGCGGCTGTCATCAGACAGTTCCTCTGTCCTGACATATATATCTGCATCAAAATCCGCGTCACATATCTGTATGGCCGATTTTATTGCAACAGGCTTTTCCATTGCCTCAACAACCATCAGGGATTCGGAAAGCGCTTCGCCCGTTTCCGACAATACCGGAACAGAGCAGCGCGCCGAAAGGCACTGATCAAGCAGGATCCCGTCAGCCTGAAGTTCCCAGGTATCAGAATCTTCTTTGTAAAACTCCTCTAATTGCTTCCTGTCCCCGCTTTTTATAAAAAAGGCCTGGACCCCAGTAATTCCCCCGGGGTCCTCTGAAACAAAGGCGCTTCCGTTCAATATGCCGGGTAAGGGCATCTTTGGCTGTGTCCCGCCCGGCCTGGCTTCCGGGTATACTGTGATGCACCTGCTCATGTTTCTGCGTGCCAGCTCTTGAAGTATAGGAAACGGAATTACCAGATCACCGCGGAGCCAGAGCAAATCTTCCTCATCAAGTTCAGGTACCGTATTTAAAAAAACAGTCCGCCAGACCTCTTCATCGTTTTGAGCTTCTAAAATACTGCAAGGAGATGTAAGGCATAACTTTTGGTATGTTGCGGAATCTTCAATTTCCTTTTTGTATATATCCGTAGCAAAATAAATATGTTTAACTCTTGATTCCGAAAGTTGATTCGTGCAATGCTCAAACGCCGATACTCCGCTGCTGAGCGGCTGAAAACTGACAGGAGCCTGAAGCCCCGACTGTTCTCCGGGTTGTTGATTTTTTTCAAAAAACGTCACTACCGCTATCATCTATAATTCTCCACTTTAACAAATAATGGAATTGAAAAAACAACCAAACGATAATTAACAAAAACGGGGAAAATAATCATCTTTCCCCGGCCCGTACAAACATTCCTAAACCTTAAATAAATTATTCTTAATATTATAACACCGAACAACGAAAATTTACAAGAAAAAATCCCTTTCTGCCCGTATTTGTGCTTTCAGCCTGACCTTAAGGGTCCGGTGTTGTCATTAAGTTCCTTATATAACTTTTGGAAAAACTCACTCCGTTTATGCAATAAAATTTAATACGCGCCTTTCCGTTGCAGGACAACCTTCGCCGTCCGCCACAACAGCACGATATCAAACCAGAAATCCCAGTTGCGCACATACCAGGAATCCAGCTGCACCCGCTGCTCATAGCACGTATCGCTGCGTCCGCTTGTCTGCCACATACCGGTGATACCGGGACGCACCATGTAATAATCTTTGATATATTTCCCGTAATAATCAATTTCATCTTTGATGATGGGACGGGGACCCACCAGGCTCATCTCGCCTTTTAACACGTTAAAAAGCTGGGGCAGTTCATCCAGGCTGGTACTGCGCAAAAAACGGCCGCTTCTGGTAATCCGCGGATCGTTTTTCAGCTTGAAATTCTCTTCCCATTCCTTTTTTGCTTCCGGGTCCTTTTGCAGCAGCTCTTCCAGTCTTTCCTGGGCATCCGTGCACATGGTCCGGAACTTGTAACAGTAAAATTCTTTTCCGTGCTGACCGATGCGTTTCTGCTTAAAAAATACCGGCCCGGGCGAATCTTTTCGAATCCACAAAGCAATCCCGAACATAACCGGGAAAGCAAAAATTCCCCCTATCAGCGTAAAAACTACGTCAAAAACAAATTTGACTGCGCGGTTCCACTTGTTTTTCAGGTTGTTACGCATGCGGAACAGCACGATATGCCCGTCTACCAGGCTTTCAATATCCATAGTGGAAAGAGGCAGTGTTCCCAGATCCGGAATGAAGCTGATTCCCCGCACCAATGGCTGCAGGTCGTAAATGATTTCCTGAGTCTGTTCCTGGCTCAGTCCGGGAGCGGCAACCATAACTACCTGTACCCCGGTTTTGCGGATTACGGAACCCGCGTCCGCAAATGTTCCCAGGTGAGGCAGCTTTTCAGCGACGGACGGATTCGGTTCATGGTCTTCCAGATAGCCGATAAACCGGTACGACAGGCCCGTATCCTCCCGGATGTCGTTTAATATGATTTCCGCGGTTTTCCCGGCTCCCATCAGGAGCACCGGTTCATTCAGCAGGGAAAAACGTCCCACTACTGTTTTAACTATGTAACGGAACAGGACGATGAAGAAGAATGCCAGTATCCATAACGTTCCGGTGTATAAACGGGAAGTCGTGCCGGCGACCTGCATCACGTACATCAGCATGATACCGGTCAGAATGGCATACAGGTTTGCCTTAAAGATACCGGCAATAACCCGCCAGAACTGCATCTGTCGGCTGTACAGCTGACAGATGTTCAGGAAGGACAGATAAATGAACGGGGCAATAACATAAAAATGCAGCCAGGATATGCGCAGCACCCCGTGATTCTTTATCAGGTAGTTCCGAAACGTAAAAGCCAGGTGTTCGGCCAGTATTACGGCGCAATAATCCAATAGCATCAGCAAAACCGGTAATATGATATACGCGTATTTGTCCTTTAAAGGGATTTTATGTATGCGGGTTTTCTTCTGGTTCATTCCAAGAAGACCTTTCTGTCAGTGCATTTCTGCAAAATAACATATTATCATGAGATATAACAGACCGGGAACCGTGATTCGGGATAATCAGTATACTGCAATATTCATCAGTATATTATAACCTATTTATTATAAAAAAGCTATAATATGAAAGCCAACATCCTGTGAACTTTTCAGGTTGCCGCCAAAATAACAAAAGAGAGAAAGGCGGACACCCGCTTTTCTCTCCTGACTACAATTTTGTTATATAAGCGAACAAAGGATTATTTCAGCTGTTTTACCTCTCACGTTATTATCATTAAGGAGCTTCTTTTCCTTCCGCCGATTTCATCTGCAGTAATACTGCTAATAAAAACCACATCATCCGAATGGCGGACGATCGGTCAATAATATGTTCCACCTGGGCGAATAATACAAAAAAGGACAGAAATGACGTAAAAAAGATGAAGTCACAGGCCTGCTTTTCTTTTAACCAGTTTCGCAGGCTGTTTCCCAGAAAATACACTACAAAGAATAACAGGCTCACGATACCGATAGCGCCGGTTTCCGCAAGATAATGGAAATAACTGTTGTGCGCATGGCTGGCAGCCAGAAAATTCTTGGGACGTACTACGTAAATAGCCTTATTGTTTTTCTCTCCCACTTTAACCCTGACTCTCGGAGTTCCTTTTTTCTTTAACAACCTGGCTTCCCTCGGCTCCATCTTTCCGTTATGGAGCCAGTAACCGCGATTTTTATAAAACTCTTTGAAATTGCCCAGACCTATACCGTTGACGGGATGATCTTTAAACATATTTACAGCCGATCCCCACAGCCATAGCCTGTGGGTGTTGGACCAGTTCGTCGTCACGTTGACGGAAGATTTCAGTCTTTTTACAAATGCGGGATTTGTTGCAAAAATGCCCACTATTATCAGGCATATGGCACCGACTGCCGCCACTTTTTTTATATCCTTTGCCGCATAGGGCGCCACTATAACAGGGGTCATAAGTATCACAACAAGCCAGGACCCCCGGCTCTGGCAACCGATCAGGCCTGCCAGGATACCGACAAGACAAAAAGCTGCGGCTGTTTTTAATTTCTTTTCAAACCTGTCATCCAGTAAAATAATGCTGACGGCGGGAAACATCAGGCACATCATGCCGGAAAGGCCTAACGGATTGGAACCTAAGCTCCCAAATCCCCAGCCTCTGCCGCCATATATCAAAAACTCGGCAAATGCCGTAAAGCATTCTATCCCGTGAACAACCAAAACAGTTGTCAGCATGCCGAGCAGGTAATCTTTTCTGTGGATAAAAGCCGTTATCAAAACGAATATTACGGAACGCCATATCCACATATTAAGGAACTCAACCAGTACCTCCCTGGGGTTTTCTGCCCCGATAGCCGAAACAGCGGTACTGATAAAGAAGAGCATGGCTACAACGTAATATTTTTTAGCTTCCTGCGTCATACCGAGTTTACGTTTTTGGCGTAAAAATAATATAATGCCTGCAAGCAGGGCCATGCACTGAAGCGCCTGCCCCACGGCCATGGAGATCCGGGAAACACAAATTGTCAACGTTATAAAAACCGCCAAAAGCTTATTCAGTTTTTCGTCTGAAGGCTTAGTGATGCACATTGTGATAAGAGTCTCCTTTGCACATGCATAAAAATGCAGTTTACCATAAAGTTTCTTTACATGCTCAGCCCAAAATATTATGTATCAGCGATTCATGGCTGTATTCCCGGTTCGCAGCGTCTAAATTCT
>Ga0265298_10004205_pt1 | contig 18498 bp, 15 predicted proteins | sample AusTroGonzalo_MG_3_FD_193486 | JGI IMG/M metagenome (GOLD analysis project Ga0265298, IMG submission 193486) | Bovine rumen microbial communities from tropical cattle in Woodstock, Queensland, Australia - Gonzalo_01 | ecosystem: Host-associated > Mammals > Digestive system > Stomach > Rumen ... | reverse complement strand
TCGGCAACAGCACCACATCCCCCCGCGCGACGGCCGAGCCCTGCGAGATGGAAATGGAGACCACATACAGGAAAGGATACAGCGTGACGAGGACGGCAAAGAGGACCAGGATCCAGATGAGCACATCCAGCGCCTTGTCGCTGCCGGAGGCATGCCGGAAGGAGTGGGGGTTGGACGGTTTCTTTTGTTTGATTGTTTTCACAGTCATGCTTCCGCCCTCCTTACCATAGCGACGATCCGGTGACCTTCCGGGACAGCCTGTTGGAGGTCATCACGAAGAAGAACCCGACCGCTGAATAGAACAGGCCTACCGCGGCGGCATAGCCGTATTTGTGATTCTCGATGCCCTGGCGGTACACATAGGTGGAGATGACATCGCCGGTCTCATAGACCGCGGGGGAATACATCAGGTAAACCTTCTCAAAGCCGACGTTCAGCAGGTTGCCCAGCGTCATGATCAGCAGCAGGATGATCGTATCGGAGATTCCGGGAATGATCAGGTGGACGATCCGCTGCCAGCGGGAAGCGCCGTCCACTTCCATCGCCTCATACAGGGACGGATCGATCCCCATAATGGCCGCGACGAAAATGATGGAATTGAAGCCGAAGGACTGCCAGGACCCGGAAATCACATAGAGCTTCCTGAACCAGGACGGATCGGACATGAAGTTGATCCGCTTTCCGCCCAGCCGCTCTATGATCTGGTTAATGATGCCCGTGGAAGGGGACAGGAAGTTGGTCATCATGCCGACCACCACTACCGTGGAAATGAAGTACGGCAGATAGGTGATCACCTGCGCCGTTTTGGCGACCCGGCGGGAGCGCAGCTGCGTGATGGCCACCGCGAAAATGATCGGGACGGGGAAACCGAAGATCAGCGAATAGAAGGAAAGCAGGAAAGTATTCCGGACCAGGCGCCAGGCAAAAACGGAAGAGAAGAACTGGCTGAACCATTTGAACCCGACCCACTTGCTGGTGAACAGGCCTTCAAAACCGCTGCCCAGCTTGAAATCCTCAAAGCCCATAACCAGGCCGACCATCGGCAGGTAGGCAAAGATCAGATAGAACAGAAAGACCGGCAGGAACATCAGCAGCAGATGCCTGTCCCGCATAATCAGGAAGCCCAGGGACCTGCGGGTTCTCTGCGCACGCACTGGCATCGGATGCATTTCCTCCTTTCAAACATTTTTTCGGGCATTATCGGATATCACAGGTTCATCCTGATGCGCCGGCAGGGAGCCGCCGGTTCAATCCGGATGAAAAACGACCATATCGCACAATTTCATAAACAGCATAAAAAGCTACTGAAAAAAAGACAAGCATCACTTTTTTCCGAAGAATTTTTTGATGCTTGCCTTGATTTTCCTTGCTTTCCGGCTACAGAGCATAGGGGCGGAATTGTATGTACTTTTTTACGATTTGCGATAATTGCTCGGATTGATGCCCATCGTAGCCTTGAAATTTCTCCGGAACGTCAGCAGGTTTGTGAACCCGCACTGCTCCGCGATCTCCTCCAGGGACAGGCTGGTGGTCTGCAGCAGTTCCGTAGCCTTCTGGATCTGGCAGTCACGCACATACTGGAGGAAGGTTTTGCCGAACCTGTTCCTGCACACGGTTCCCACGAGTTTGCCGGATACGCCGAAATGATCTGCCACCGCGGTCAGGCTCAGGTCCGGATTCAGTACATTTTCATTGATATAGGCGCAGATCTCGTCCTGCAGCCTGTCCCCGCTCTCGTCGTCCGCCACTTCCGCCTGGTATGTCACCAGGGCCTGGGACAGGACGCTGCGGTAATAATCAAAGATTTCCTCGATTGTGGACGGCTCGCCCGGCCGTTCAATCCGCAGATGGGTCGTGCTCTTTTCGCTGATGTCCCGCAGCGCGCCGCTGATTGTGGAGTGCAGCTCATCCACCAGGCGGCGGACTGCTGTGACCGGCAGGGAAGCCTTTTTGAAGTTTTTCTCCCAGATCAGGTCCATCAGGGCCTGCAGGTCCTCCGGACGGTTTTCGGTCAGGGCGCGAATAATTTTGGCCCGGGCGTCTTTGGGGAAGAAGAATTCCGGATTGTTTTCCTCAGGCTCCTTTTCGGCAAAATAAACGCTGCCGCGCCCGCCGGTGATCATGTTCTCAAGCGCGCGCGAGGCATCCAGGCACGCTGCCCGGAGGCGTTCCATCTCCATTTCCGGGCTGCTGACGCCGATGGTCACGGACATATCCGGATCATCCAGGGATTCTTCAATCTGCCGTAGCATCGGATAGAACAGGTCCGCCAGTTCTTGCGGCCGGTCCCCGTTCACCACCGCGTACAGATTTCCGGCGTCCTTCGGGCAGGTCACAACGCAGTGTTCCTCGTCGCTCATGGCGGTGCAGGCATGGGCCGCCAGCGTCCTGGCATCCAGGTACTGCTGCTCCGTCATCGCCTTTTCCCGCGATGCCGTCAGGTTGATCAGGCCGACCATATAATATTCCCAGCGCAGGGACCAGAACTGCTCTTCCTGCAGCGCGTTCACCTGCGCTTCGTTCATGTTTCCGCTCAGCAGCTGATGCAGCGCACCATGGCTGGCAAGAGGCGAAACCGTGATCATCTTTTCACGGTATCCGTTCCGCTCGCCGATCAGATGGGAAATTCCGTTCATCACGTCATCCAGGTCTCCGTCGCCCCTGGGCGTGTTCTCCTCCCGGGATACCATTTCCGTGATCGCGCCGATCGGCGCGTATCTGCGCTTGAGATACCGGTAACAGACATGCAGGGACAGGATCCCGATCGCCGCCATCAGCAGAAGCGGCCAGAGCGCCTTCAGCGGAAGCGGGGCCCGCAGGGCCGCGGGATCGATCTCAAAGCGGTAGCTGAGGTTGTTGCTGACCAAGCTCTGCACTTCCACAGACTCCTCCGCCTGCTGCTCTGTGCCGGAAACGTAAACAGTTTTGGCGCCGTTTCGGATCTCAATTCTTCCGAACAGGGGCCGCAAGCTCTCGATGCGGCTTTCCAGGGGGCCCAGTTCCATCAGCACGAACGCCATTCCCCGGGATCCTCCATGCGAGTTTCCCGCTGTATAAGCTTCCGCATAGACCAGAAACTCCCGGTTCAGCATCATATTGGAGATGCCCCGGAGGGAAAGCAGCTGCACGACATTCGTCCGCTCGATCCACGGCGTGACCGGCAGAGAACGGATCGGATCGTTCAACGCGATGACGCTTCCCGGGGCGAAAAGGCGCGAGTCCCCTTCAAACCCAAGCAGAATCGCATAAACCTCAAGGTTTCCGGACGACGCTTTGATTCTGCTGAGTTCGGACTGGGAGCGGTACAGCAGCATGGAATCCGGGGTTTTCTTTTCAATACAGATGGCCTGATACATGCTCCGCAGGCTCTCGGAGGAATTCATCGCCCCGGCCAGGCTCTGGGAAATGAGCAGGTTCTGGTCTGTCCGGTTGGCAAAGGCGGCGGCCTGCTGCCGGGCGTTTTCCAGCGCAGAAGTGCGCATACTAGCATTATATGAGTACAGATACCATGCGCAGAATACCGCCACGGAAAAAACAATCAGCAGCACATAGGAAAGAAAAAGCTTGCGGAAAAATGCGCTCCTGAACAATTTTTCATTTCTGCCCTGGTTTATGGTTTCTCTTTCCATTCTTCCAGAACCGGCAGCAGGAGCCTGTTCCGGATTCATTCCGAAGGCCGGATGCTGCTGGCTTTTTTCTCTTGTTCCCATATCTCCTGTTCCTTACTGTATGGCCTGCCGGAACCACCGGCTGTAAATGCTTTGAGAGTAATACGCTGATTAAAACCTTTGCTGCGGCTTCGCTGTCAGCATACAATTGAGTTGCGCAACTGTCAACGCTGTTCAGGATAAACCACGACGAATTTCAGAACCGGAAAATCATCAAAGGATTGCCGGGAATGAAAACAGATTCCTGCTGCGTATGATATAATGAAATGCAGCAGGATTTTTCGTTTGATATGGACTGACATGCCGGAGCAATGAAATCGTGAAAAAGATCTGATGATATCTGATCCCAAGCGACAGAACGGAGGTTTATATGGGAATCCTGATATGCGGACTTAACGGAACCGGAAAAAGCACATTGGGGAAAATGCTTGCCGATCGTATCGGATATGAGTTCATAGACAATGAAGACCTGTTTTTCCCAAAGACGGATAAAGAATATACTTTCTCCGATCCAAGAAGCAAAGAAGAAGCTGTCAGGCTCCTTGAGGAGAAAATCGATGAGAGCTCCGGATTTGTTTTTGCTGCGGTAACGGGAGATTACGGTGACAAACTGATAACGTCACTGGATCATATTGTACTGATTGATGTTCCGAAACAGGTCAGGAGTCAGCGCGTACGAAGCCGCTCATTCAGCAGATTCGGAGAAAGAATACTTCCCGGCGGCGATTTGTATGAAAAGGAAGAAGCCTGGTTTTCATTGACAGACAGCAGGCCTGAGGATTATACGGAAAAGTGGCTTGAAACAGTGAACTGTCCGGTGATCCGTGTGGACGGCACCCTGCCTGTTCAGCAGAATGTCGATTATCTTGTATCGGCTTTGGAATATCTTTTTTGAAATATGGACGAAATCTCCCTGTTTGTAGAGGAGAACTGCGAAGCGGAAATACTTCAGGAAACGCGGGAGATCCGGTAAAACAAATAAGCTGCACAGAAGCCGGCAGGCATAGACTATATCAATGTTTACTTGTTCGGCGGCATTACCGGCCGGACAGGAAAAATCACAACGGATGCGACGGAAGCAGGTACGGAGGAACAAAAACATGAGAACCTGGATTCCCGCCGAATTATAACGAGGTCTCAGTATACAGACTGTCCGATTCAGGAAGGAAAGGGGGCTGGGAGATCATCCAGACACCCATGCTGTCTTTCCGTTCTCCTGATTTACTTCTTGATTTGGCTTCCTGAAATTCGTCTGTCTGAAAGACCTTCAAAAAATGACCGGAGACCGGGACGAATGTGTCTTCCACAACCTCAAGGCTATTCAGTTTCTGCTCCAGAGGTCTGAACACAGCCTTCCGGTAGGCACTGTTACTGATGAGCATCAGCAGCCCGGCAACGATAAGAATGCTCATCACGATCAGAATATTCAGTTTGGCAGAAATGGATCCCCTGATCATTCCGTTTTTCCTGCTTCTCATAATTCACACTTTCCCGAAAGAATCATTCAAAAGATCTCAGACAGCGTTCGCAGCTGCTATGCAAAACAGAATAATTTTTTGGCAAGATGCCACTCATAATCCGCATCATATGATACCATAGTCATTGCCAATAAGGCTATAGGAGGATACGCTTGCATGAAATATCCATGGATTGATGAATATCTGATGGGAAAGCCGGGCGTTACAAAGGATTTTCAGAAGGAATGGAACTGGATCCGCTATCACATCGGCGGGAAAATGTTTGCCGCGATCTGCAGGGATGACAATGATCAGCCGTATTACATCACGCTGAAGCTGGAACCGCTGGAAGGAGACTTCTGGCGAAAGCAGTATGAGGATATCATCCCCGGTTACTATATGAACAAAATCCACTGGAATTCAGTAAAAGCCGATGGAGCGGTTCCGGACGATATCCTCAGGGAGCTTCTGGACAAAGCCTACAAGATCGTGCTCGGCAGCCTGAGCAGAAAAAAGCAGAAGGAGATATTAACCGGGATATAAAAACCTCCGGGAACTGGAATTCCCGCTGAAAGAGATTCAGCGAATCATCCAAAACCCTTTTTGACCGGCGGAAAGCGCTGGATCAGCAGATCACGCTGCTGGAACTGAAAAAGGAACATCTGGATAACCTGATTGACCTCGCCCGTGAGATTAAAGCAGCAGGAGTGAGAGCGAAAATGGACTTTTCAGCTTTTGACACGAAGAAGATGGATGAGTATGCCGCGAAGGCAAAAGAGGCCTGGGGGAATACCCCGGCATACCGGGAATTTGAACAGAAAACCAAAGGACAATCCAAAGCGGAAACCATGGAAGCCGGCAGGCAGATGATGGTGATCTTTGCCGAATTCGGCGCGACCCGGAACGGGGACCCCGCTTCTCCTGAAGCCCAGGCTTTAGTCCGGAAACTGCAGGGTTTCATCTCGGACCATTATTATACCTGCACGGATCAGATTCTTTCCGGCCTCGGGCAGATGTATGCCGCCGGCGGCGAAATGACTGACAACATCGACCGGTACGGTGGTGAAGGAACCGCTGATTTTGCAAGCCGGGCGATCAGGATATTCTGTGAGGGACAATAGAAAACTGCCCGTGACCGGAAAAGCCACGGGCAGTTTTGTCGGGCGAGATCACTTCAGCCGGACGTACCGGTTTCCGTCACACCGGAAGATTCCTCGCTGATCGTATCCCGGCGGATGGTGCAGGTCCCTTCCAGGCCTTCTTTGAAAAGGCTCATCATCTCATTGGTCAGGCTGAGGTTGTTGGGCTGGAGCTCAATATCCTCCCGACGGACCCATTCGGCGGATTTCAGCTCATTCGCGTCCATCCTGATTTTATCATTACCGTCCGCCTCACAGAAAAAACCCATCAGGACATCCTGCGCCATTCCCCAGGGCTGGGATTTGTAGTAGCGGATGTTTTTGACCCGGATACCGGCCTCTTCCATGACTTCACGCGAGACGGTCTGCTCCAGGGTTTCGCCGATTTCAGTAAAACCGGCGATCAGGGCGTTGTGCGCATATCCCCGGTTGTATCTTGTGATCAGGAGCGCGTCGCCTTTGATGACCCCCACGATCACGGCTGGATTGATGCGGGGATAAACGATGTTCCTGCAGCTGCCGCAGACCAGCGATCTTTCTCCGGTTCCGGGTTTCATCCTGCCCGCGCATCTTCCGCAATAATGATTGTCGTGATACCAGCGCCAGAGATGATACGCTGTAAAGACAACCAGGATATCCGCGTTTATACAGGTTCCGCGCAGGTCACGGACGCTCCGGAAGGAAAAGCCGGGCAAGGCGTTTTCCTCGTCCTGGAGCAGGAGGAAGAAGCGCGTTTCATCCAGTGAGAAAAGATATACCGCGCCTCCGGGTTTCGCTTCGCCGTTGCCTTTCGGGAATAACAGCCTGTCCGCCTCGGAACCCACGAGGATCCGGCCATCCCCGCTGAAGCGCAAAACATAATCATCCTTTCCGGGATTCCTGTCCGAAAAGGCGATATCAAACCGACATGAACCGATATCCTGGATCATACTGATGCCTCTTTCCCGGCATCTTTGCCGTGCGTGTATTCAAAGACTGCCCGGATAAACTTCGATACAGGACAGGGGAAATCCTGTATGCGCTTTTTGGCCGGGTGTCAGGGGCGGAATGGGTTTATGTTTTATCTGCCAGACGCCAATGTGCAGGCATTCCGGAAGGACGCGGAAGCGTGGTTCGACAAATAAGGACGGAACCCCTTGCTTACATGGTAAAATATGATATAATGGTTTGCGTAATCCATTTACGGAAAACAGCAAAAAAGAGAATATAATACAAGGAGGCACTTTGCATGACCATCGAAAAGAAAATGAACGGAACTGAACTGGCGATCGCGCTGGAAGGGCGGCTGGATACCATGACCGCGCCGGAGCTGGAAGCGGAGCTGGGCAAGAGCCTGGGCGGCGCGGAAAGCCTGGTGCTGGATTTCAGCAAGCTGGAGTATATTTCTTCCGCCGGACTGCGCGTACTGCTTTCCGCGCATAAGACCATGAGCGCAAAGGGCGGAATGAAGGTCACCAACGTGAACGAAATCGTACGGGAAGTATTTGAGGTGACCGGTTTTGCCGATATCCTGACGATCGAGTAAAACACGGAGGAAATCTGCATGAAAACCGATATCATCATGGTTTCCAGCAAAGGAAGCCAGATGGAGATTGCCCTGAAACAGGTGGAAAAGGTGGCAGCCTATAAGGACCTGAGCCCGAAAGCCACGCTGCACCTGCGCCTGCTGGCGGAAGAAATGATGGGTATGATGCGATCCATTACCGGCGAAACGGAAGGCGAATTCTGGATTGAGGACCAGGATAGTGAGTTCCAGCTGCACCTGCGGGTAGCGGCCCGGCTTACCCCTGAGAAGCGGGAGCAGCTGCTCTCCGCATCCAGCACAGGGAAAAATGAGTCCGCCAAGGGCCTGATGGGCAGGCTGCGGGCGTTTTTCGACTGGAGCTGCGACCTGGATACAGACGGTCTCCCGGGCTATATGCTGCTGCCGGACGCTTATGAGCATTATTCCACCGCCGCAACGCTGGAATGGGAATGGTCCATGCAGCGGTATGAGGCGGCCCTGAACGCGCAGATGCAGAGCGACAGCGGTGTACAGGAAGCCTGGGATGAGCTGGAGAAATCCGTTGTGAAGCACGTTGCGGACGACGTGAAAGTGGCGATCCGCGGCGGCACAGTGGAAATGATCATCATCAAAAAACTGGCCTAATCAGGCAAAAAGCGGCAGCGCGACGGATCAATCATTCCGCGCGCTGCCTTGTCAATATCCGCCAACCCTGTTTCTGGCTGAGTATAAACAGACAAGCTGCCGGAATGACGGCTGATATAAGGAGGACAAAGGGAATGAAAAAAATACTGATCCCCCTGCTGGCGCTGACGCTGCTGTGCGTGAGCCTCGGCGCTGCGGCGGAAGGGCAGGAAGCGATCACCCTGGAACTGAACACGGCCAAGCTGCCGCTTTACGCGGCGGATGATCCGTATCTGGACGGGCTCGCGGACCCGGCCGGCACGCTGCCGGTGCTGGTGCTGCCGGTGAAAAAGAGCTGGCAGCTGCAGGTGACGGTGCTGCCGAAGACGCTGAAGAACCGGAAGTTCACGCTGGCCGTGGACAACGGGGACCTTGCCAAAGTGCAGGGAAACACGGTGACCGGCCTCCGGGCGGGCGAGACCGTGCTGACCATCGCCAGCGCCGAGGACCCGGCCGCGGCGGTGCAGTACCGCCTCGCGGTGATCCAGCAGGTGACGCGGATGACCCTGAGCGCCCCGGAAAAGAACGTGGCGGTGGGCGGAACCCTTCAGCTGACACCCGCGTACCTGCCGGAGGACGCCTCAAAGAAGCAGGTAACCTGGGTTTCGGAAAATGAAAAGCTGGCCACGGTGGACGAAAACGGCCTGGTGACCGGCCTGAAGCGGGGCACCGTGCGCATCACGGCGACGGCGGCGGACGGCAGCAGGATCCGCGCCAGCATCAGCCTGAACGTGGTGCAGAAGGCGGAAGAGATCACGCTGGACAAGCCGGAGGTGACGGTGGACACCGGGCGCACGGCGGTGATCAGGGCGACGGTGCTGCCGAAGGACACCAACGACAAGAACGTGGTCTGGTCCTCCTCGGACGAGAGCGTCGCCAAGGTGAACAACCAGGGCCGGATTACCGGCGTGGCGCTGGGCGAGTGCGAGATCACCTGCGCCAGCAAGACGACCGGGGATGTGCAGGCAAAGGCGGTTGTCCATGTCCAGCAGCCGGTGACGAAGATCACCATGGACGAGGCGCCGGTGATCTACGCGGGCGAAAGCGCACAGCTGACCTGGCACGTTGAGCCGGCGAACGCGTCCAACCAGACGCTGAGTTTCAAATCCGCCAATCCGAAGGTCCTGACGGTGAGCGAGGACGGAACGGTGACCGGCGTCGCGTTCGGCGAGGCGTTTGTGAACGTTTCCTCCACGGACGGATCGAACCGGCAGGCCCGGGTGAAGGTGAAGGTCATGCAGCACGTGACCGGCGTCCATATGTACCGCCATACCGCGTATATCGACATCGGCGCGACCAACCAGACCCGCGCTATTGTGGAACCGGACAAGGGGACGAACCATAACATGACCTGGGAGAGCGCGGACGAATCCATCGCGACGGCGGAGCAGGAAGCCAAACAGCCGAACCGGGCAAAGATCCGGGGCATCCGGGAAGGTGAAACCACCGTGACCGTGACGACAGAGGACGGCGGATACCAGGCTTCCCTGTTGGTGAAGGTCGGTGATTTTGAGAATTCCCTGAAATGGGTGAACGCGGAGATTGACGGCCGCGGGAATCCCCTGCTGAGGGTGAAGAATGTCAGCGATCTGTACATCACGTACGTGAAAGTGGAACTGACGTGCTACGACTGGGACGGAACTCCGGCAGTCGGAATCAACACGAAGGATGATTCCAACGTCCTGACCGCGATTTACACGAGACCCCTGGCCTACGGGGAGACCTCGAGGGAACTGGACGGGTGGAAAATACAGAACCGGGATAAGGAAATCGTATACGCTTCCATGGACGCCCGCATTGTCGAATTTGAAATCGACCATGACTGGGTGAAGCTGATCCGGACGAATCACCGGCCCCTGAGAAGATACCGCCCGTAACGGGACGGACAGACAACACTGACGAAATACAGGAGGTTCATGAAAAATGACGAAACGGTTTGTGTCCATGATTCTGACGCTGATGCTCCTGCTCGCGGCGATTATCCCCGCGGGCCTGGCAGAGGAAATACCGCAGGATCCCTTTGAGGAGATCATAGCGGAATTCAAGGATGGCGAAGTGGCTGATCCCTACCAGATTGTCACGAAGCCCGCGCGGGTGACCGGATGGGTGAACGTACGCTGGGCCCCGAGCCGGAAGGCGACGATCCTGGCGACCTATCCCGCGAAAACGGTGCTGACAGTCATCGCGGAAACCCCGAACTGGCTGCAGGTCGAGGATGAGGAGACCGATATTGTCGGCTTTATCCATAAGTCCGACACAGCGGATCCCTCCGACCTGAAAGCGGACAGGACAATCACCCCCACAGTCACGGACAGCGGAAAGACGAACCTGGGCGTGATCGATATCAACGGCGCGTTCTCCCTGCAGTGCAAAATGGCGGACGGCTACGCGATCCAGCACCTGAAATCTACCAGCGACCAGATGGTTGCGCTGATCTCTTCCGACGATCCGCAGAAACCCATGCTGCAGCTGTCAGTCGGCTTTGACGAAGCCTATGCTTCGGTGGAACGCCTGAACGACCTGGACGAGGAAGAACTGGCGAAGCTGGAAAAGACCTTCACGGACGCGGATCCGATGGTGGAAATCAGCTACGGCGACACCGGGCTGGGCACCCGCCTGATGATCGCGCACCTGAACGAGGATGATACGGACTTCCTGGATTTCATGAGTATTTACAAGGGATACTTTGTGGAATGCGTCATGGTGCCCTCCTATGAGGCGGAAGACAAGAACCTGACGGAAGAACAGGTAGCGATGTGCATCGAATTCCTGACAGAGATGGATTTTGTGCCCGCGGAGAGCACAGGGGCGGAGGATGAGATCAGCGGCAGGAAGTACATCACCAACCTGGTGGATTACGACCCGGAGGCCAACACGGTGCAGGCCATCGTGATGCATACGGTCACGCTGGACGAGGACACGGTAAATGCCCTGAAGGCAGGGGACACGCTGGAATACGGCACAGTGGGGGACAGGATTGAGATCGAAAGCCTGGAAAAAGACGAGGACGGCGTGATCACGATCAACAACGACATCACCCTGGTCAATTACGGCGGGGAGTACCATATCTACTTCTGGGAGCTGGAATACCTGGAAGAGCTGACCCGGCTGACGCTGGAAATCCCGGACAGCCTGGTGGTCCTGGACGGCATCGACCAGGAGACGGGCGTGGTCGTGGACCCGCCGAAAGAACTGAGCGTGGAAGAATTCAAAGCCATGCTGGCATCGGAGGAGTATCCGGACTTCGCGACGGATAACGTGTGGGTCACCTTTGACGACAACGGACAGATGGCCGCGGTGGAACGCTTTTTCTCCCCGGCACAGTGAAAAGAACGAATAACCTTAGACGGAGTATGACCGAATGATCCGTAAACTGATCCGGCAGATGCTGTCAGCGCAGATTTTTTCTGCGCTGGCAGTTTCTGTATGCCTGCTGGTGGACAATATCATGATCGGCCGCTTCCTGAAGGAGCAGGCCATGGCGGCCTACAGCCTGGCCAATCCGCTGGTGCTGTGCATCGGCGCGATCGGAACCCTGCTGTCCGCCGGTGTGCAGGTGGCCTGCGGGAAATCGCTGGGCGCCGGATCCCGGGAAGAGACCAACGCGGGGTATTCGACGTCTCTGGCTGTTTCGGCCGCGGTCTCGCTTTTCTTTATGGCGGCGGTGCTCCTGTTCGCGCCGTTTCTCGCGCGGGCAATGGGCGCGGGAGACAGCGGCGGACTGTATGACATGACCAAAGGATACCTGATCGGGTTCAGCATCGGGGCGCCGGGGTGCATGGGGGCGCTGGTGTTCGTGCCGTTTCTGCAGATGGCGGGCCAGACTACGCTGCTGATCGCGGGCGTGCTGTGCATGACGATCGCGGATATTGCGCTGGACCTGCTGAGTGTGCTGGTTTTCGACGGAGGCATGTTCGGAATGGGCCTGGCATCCTCCCTGAGCTATTATGTGGTGATGGTTATTGTCGGGTTCTATTTCCTGTCGAAACGGTGTGTGTTCCGGTTCTCCCTGCGGCAGGTGACGCTGCGGAAAGCCGCGGAACTGCTGCGCGGCGGAGTTCCGGCATGCTTTAACATGCTGTCCGCGGTGATCCTGGTGTTCTTTCTGAACAGGATCCTGCAGGCGGCCGGCGGAAGCGGCGCGCTGGCGGCCTATGCCGTAATCGCGGCGCTGGGCAACGCGGCCAACTGTATTACCACGGGGATCGGGGGCGTTTCCCTGACGCTGTCGGGAATCTTTTACCATGAGGAGGACCGGACGGCGCTGCGGTCCGCGGTGGACCTGCTGAACCGATGCGGTGTGGTCCTGGGATTCGGGACGGCGATGCTTCTTGTGCTGGCGGCGCCGGCGCTGGTATCATTATTCATCCAGGAGCAGGATGAGGTATTCCGGATGGCGGTGACGGGCCTGCGGCTGTTCGCAGCCGGCATGATCCCCTGCAGCATCAACAACGCGCTGAAGAACGCTTACCAGGGAACAGGCCGGGTGTTCCTGACGGTGGGGATTTCCATGCTGGAGGGGGCAGTATTCCCGGTGCTGGCGGCGTTTGCCTTCAGCCGCTTTATGGGGACGACCGGCGGATGGCTGTATTTCCCGGCGGGCGAGTGGCTGACCCTGCTGTTTACGCTGGGCCTGGTGCTGGCAGCGACCCGGAAAAAACCATGGCAGGGGGACGCGGTTCTGTTGCTGAAAAAGGATTTCGGCGCGGCGCCGGGCTGCCTGCTGGAAATGGAGATTCACTCCATGCGGGAGGTGACGGAATCCTCCCGGAGGGCGGAACAGTTCTGCCTGAACCATGGGGCAGGCGCAAAGGTCAGCAACCATATCGCGCTGTGCGTGGAGGAGATGGCCGCCAATACCATCCAGCACGGATTCGCGAAAGACCGGAAGCACCACGACCTGTCCGTGAGACTGCTGAAGAAGGAAAAGGACCTGGTGCTGCGGTTCCGGGACGACTGCGGCGCGTTTGACCCGGTTCACTATATCCCGAAGGGTGAAGAGGACGCCCTCGGGATCCGCCTGATTCTGGCGTTTGCCCGGGAGGCAAACTATACCTATGCGCTGAACCTGAACAATGTGTGCATCCGGATCAGGGAGGAGGAGACTGCCTGATGCTGACAATGATCCTGAAAATGTCAGGGATCACGGTGCTGTATGTGCTGCTGACCATCCTGATCTGGAAACGGACGAACGGGAAACCGCCGCGCCTGTGGCAAAAGCTGGTGATCGGCGTGGTGTACGGCATCTGCGCTGTGCTGTCAACCCATTTCGCGGTGGATTACAGCCACATGCTGCTGAACATCCGGGACATGGGGCCGCTGGCGGCAGGCCTGTTCTTCGATCCTTTCTCGGGCATCCTGGCCGGCCTGATCGGCGGTATCGAGCGGTATATCGCGGGCACTTACTGGGGCATCGGGAGCTACACCCGGATCGCCTGCAGCCTGAGCACCTGCCTGGCCGGCTTCCTGGCAGCGGCGCTGAGGGTATGGCTGTTCAGGCATAAAAAGCCCTCGGGGGTTTTCGCGTTTATTCTCGGCGCGGTGATGGAGGTATTCCACATGTATGTGGTGCTCATTACCCACCGGGAAGATATGAGCATGGCGCTGTATGTGGTGAAGATCTGCGCAGGACCGATGATCGCTTTCACAGGAATCGGCATGGCGGTGTGTTCCACGGTCCTGCGGATCCTGACCGGGGAATGGCGGAACCCCTTCCGCTTTGTCCGGAAGGAAGAGGTTCCCGTGTCGAGGAAGTTCCAGTTCTGGCTGTTTGTAGTGACGGGCACAATCCTGGTGGTCAACCTGATGTTTACCGATGTGCTGCAGACGCAGTCCGCGGTGCAGAACGCCCGGGGCACTTTGCAGAACGCTACGGAGGATATCCGGACAGCCTATGAAAAGAACCCGGAGACCGTGAAGCAGAACGGCCTGAACTTCCATATCGGGCAGGAAGGCACCTTCGACATCCTGGTGGACCAGGAGACGGTTATCACCGGAGCCCATACCGGCATAACGCTGAGCGGCGAGAACCTGAAGACCATCCGGGCGGCTGCCTATGACACGGCTTTCATGTCAGACCTTTTCGGGACGGAATCCTTCTGCAGGCTTGAGAAACTGAGCAATTCACTTTCCCTGCTGGTGCAGCTGCCCTCCTCCGAGGTTTACGCGGAGAGGGACGCGCAGATGTATGAGATCGCGTTCGCGGATATCCTGCTCTTCGCGGTGATCTATATCCTGATCTCCCAGCTGGTCCAGCAGATTGTGGTGAAAAACCTGAGCCTGGTGAACGCGTCCCTGTCGAAGATCACCGGCGGAAACCTGAACGAGGTTGTGAATGTGCGCAGTTCATCCGAGTTCGCTTCCCTGTCTGACGATATCAACCAGACGGTGGATACCCTGAAGGGATATATCGAAGCCGCGGAGAAGCGGATTGAACAGGAACTGGAGTTCGCGAGGACGATCCAGGACTCCGCGCTGCCGAAGAATTTCGCTTTCCCCCGGAACGATTTTAAGATCTATGCCACGATGACCCCTGCCAGAGAGGTCGGCGGCGATTTCTATGACTTTTTCTTCGTGGAGCAGAACAAGCTGGCAATGGTGATTGCGGACGTATCCGGCAAAGGGATTCCGGCCGCGCTGTTCATGATGCGGGCGAAGACCGCGATCCGGGGCCTGGCGGAATCCGGCAGCGGGCCGGCGGAGGTATTGTACAAAGCCAACAACACGCTGTGTGAAGGCAACGAGGCGGAGATGTTCGTGACGGTCTGGCTGGGGATCATCGACCTGCAGACCGGGGTGATGAAGTGCGCGAACGCGGGGCATGAATATCCCGCGCTGAAGCGCGCGGGCGGAGCGTATGAGCTGGTGAAAGACAAACACGGGCTGGCGCTTGCGGCCATGGAACAGATGAGGTATAAAGAGTATGAACTGCAGCTTGCCCCCGGGGACCGCCTGTTTGTGTACACGGACGGTGTGCCGGAGGCGATTGACCATGAAACGCGGCAGTATGGCACGGACCGGCTGATCCGGGTGCTGAATGAGACCGGGAGCGAATCCCTGGAGGCAGTGCTGGCAGCGGTGAAAAAGGACCTGGACGCCTTTGTCGGCGACGCAGATCCGTTTGACGATGTGACGATGCTGAATTTTGCCTATATGGAACCTGAAAAGGAGGCGGACCGGATGAATACCCTGACCCTTGAGGCGAAGATCGAAAACCTGCCCCAGGTGCTTTCCTTCCTGGACGGGAAGCTGGAAGAGGCGGGATGCTCCATGAAGACGCAGATGCAGCTGGACGTGGCGGTGGAGGAAATCTTCGTCAACATTGCCCACTACGCCTACAAACCGGGCACCGGGGACGCTGTGATCACGATGGAAACCGGGGAGGACGGCATCACGATCGAATTCCGTGACCGGGGAATGCCCTTTGACCCGCTGGCGAAAGCGGATCCGGACGTGACGCTTGCCGCGGAGGAGCGCAAGATCGGCGGCCTGGGGATCTACATGGTGAAAAAGAGCATGGACGAAGTCCGGTACCGGTATGAAAACGGGGAAAACATCCTGACCATCCGGAAAACGCTGCCGTAAAGGTATGAAAAGAAAAGCAGCGGTGCCTGTGACTTGCGGGATCACAGGCGCCGCGTTTTTTATGCGGAACGGGGGACGGGAACGCCTCCTGTTCTTTTTTATGCAAGGGAGATCCGGTCGATCTCAGCGAGCTCTTCAGGGGTAAAGGAGGTATTCCGCAGGGCTTTGGCGTTATCCAGCACCTGCGCCGGGCGGGACACGCCGATCAGGACACTGGTGATGACCTCGTCCCGGAGGAGCCAGGCCAGCGCCATTTCCGCCAGGGTCTGGCCGCGGCGGAGGGCGATCTCATTCAGGGCGCGGATCTGCCCCATCCGCTCTTCCGTCAGGGCGGCGTCCGTCAGGAAACGGCTGTCGGTGCGGATCCGGCTGTCGGCGGGAATGCCGTTCAGGTACCGGTCGGTCAGCAGGCCCTGGGCGAGGGGAGAAAAGCAGATGACGCCCCGGCCGAGCCGGCCGGCGGTTTCCTTCAGGCCGTTGCGCTCAATGTTCCGGTCGAAGATGTTATAGCGGTTCTGGTTGATGACAAAGGGCACTTTCAGGTCTTCCAGGATCGCGGCTGCCTGTTCCAACCGCGGCCCGTCATAATTCGAAAGGCCGGCGTAAAGCGCCTTACCGCTGCAGACCGCCTGGGCCAGCGCACCCATGGTTTCCTCCAGCGGGGTGTCCGGATCCGGGCGGTGATGGTAGAAGATATCCACATACTCCAGGCCCATCCGGGTGAGGGACTGGTCCAGGCTGGCCAGCAGGTACTTGCGGCTTCCCCAGTCGCCGTAGGGGCCGGGCCACATGGTGTAGCCGGCCTTGGTGGCGATAATCATCTCATCCCGGTAGGGCAGGAAGTTTTCCCGGAGAATCCGGCCGAAGTGGATCTCCGCGCTGCCGGGTTCCGGGCCGTAGTTGTTGGCCAGGTCGAAGTGGGTAATGCCCAGGTCAAAGGCGGTGAAACAGATCTCCTTCATCGTTGCGAAGGAAGCCGTGTCCCCGAAATTGTGCCACAGGCCGAGGGAAACGGCGGGAAGCTTCAGGCCGCTGCGGCCGCAGCGGCGGTACAGCATGGAATCATAACGGGCGTTGTCTGCCTGATACATGGTAGAACCTCCTTCCGGCCAAAGCCGGGCATAATGGATTTTTGAACGCGCTGATTCTTAACAACAATGTAGCAGAGCAGCCGGGAGAAGTCAATGGACAGCTGCCTGCTGAACGGCTGCTGTTACTGCCTGAAAAACAGTTCGTTGAGTTCCAGCGTTACTTCCCACATGACATTTGCCCCAAAGGATAACAGGGAAGACGGGGCTGGCAGTCGCAGAACCTTTGAAAAGCCGGCACTTTGAGCTGTCCGGACCGCCCTGTCCATATGGTAATTGCTGCTGATCAGGACGATGGGCTCATCCGGACTGATCAGCCGGGCCGTATTCCTGAAATTGTCTTTCGTGGTTTTCGCCCGGTCTTCCAGTATCATGCGGTCTTCCCTGATCCCGCGTTCTGTCAGGAGATCCCGCATCACGGCCGCTTCAGTCCTTCCGGATTCATCAGGATTCCCGCCGGTAAGAATCAGCGTCGCGTCCGGATTCCGCCGCAGATACTTTTCCGCGGTATCCAGCCTGGAAACAAGATCATCAGTTGGTTTGCCGTTCTCAAGGGCCAGCCCCAGAACGACGGCGTTTTTCACGGGAGCCTCCGTACAGATGAGGCTGCCGACCGTTATCTTTCCGATAAAGAACAGAAGGACCGCTGTGACAAGGACGACGGTAACGCGAAGGCACCATCCGGCTGCCTTAAGCACTGTATTCCCGGCGCCAGTAAATCCAAAACGGACATCCGCAGCGAACAGGATCAAGAAGGCACACGCCGCCAGTTCATAGCAGAAGATTCTGGTATAGGTTGCCTTCAGAACCACGGTGTTGATTCTCCGGATCATGACGACAGAGAGATAAACGGCAAACGCGACTGCCAGCACGATCAGAACCGTGCCGATACTCCTTCTGGCTTTCGTGATATCCATACGGTTTCCTCGCTTTATCATAGTGTTTTACGGGCCTTTTCTTCCTGACAATACATTTACCAAGCCGCTTTTTCCGAAATCACTCCGCTCCGCCATGGAAGATACAGTCTGATCCCATAACCGAACTCCGTATCCGCGGCTCAATATCAATCTTAACGAAGGATATCCATTGCTATATGGATCATTTTATTATATCATAATTGTCCTCAAAAAGGAGTGATAACCTGCTGCCGCCGGTCATGGGGCCCAAAGGGTTCCGGTATGCCACCCCTGCGGCGGATATTCAGGCACTCCTGACTGCGCTGCTGTTCTTCCTATGGTGGAAAAAACGGGAAGCAAGCGGAGACCTTCCGGAACCGCCGGCCCCGGCGGAACTGTAACAGGAAAAACCTGAGAAGGAGTCCGACGGTGAAGAAAAATATCTTTTATATTATTACCTGCATCCTCCTGTGCCTGA
>Ga0265298_10004203_pt1 | contig 18511 bp, 16 predicted proteins | sample AusTroGonzalo_MG_3_FD_193486 | JGI IMG/M metagenome (GOLD analysis project Ga0265298, IMG submission 193486) | Bovine rumen microbial communities from tropical cattle in Woodstock, Queensland, Australia - Gonzalo_01 | ecosystem: Host-associated > Mammals > Digestive system > Stomach > Rumen ... | reverse complement strand
CATTGAAAGTGATGCCGGTGACAACGCGATTGTCCGGAAAAGGGTCTCGGGTGTAATAGAGATAGATGTAGTCTGAATCCGTGCCGCATCCTTCATTCAGGTCGCCCCTGCCGTTGACAAAGTCGCGGTCCCCCTCACAGGGGACAAGGTAATACGTGCGGCCGCCGATGGTTTTGGTTTTATCGGGAAGGGAGTTGGTCGATTTGCTATGGATATAGAAGCCTGTGATGCTGCCGTAGTTGAAGCCGTCATTGCTGCTGGCCGGCTTGTAAAGAAGGTGGATGTAATCGCCGCCGGCACCGGAATTCAGGTCTTTACCGATGGCTTTCCATCCGTTCTTCTGGTATTTCATCACGCGTGTCAGCACATCCGAAGCATCACCGCCGATGAGAAGCACGTCGTCGATGTACGGTTGAGCCCCTGCCGCAGCCGGAGCAGCCACGGCCAGTACCAGCGCTACGAGCACCCGGAAGAAAAGAGAAGATGGCTTCTTCTTCATGGAAAAACAGTTAAAACGGGGACGGAATATCCCAAAAAGACGGCATGGTCGGCAAATCGAAGGGCAATCCTGATTCGTCGAGATTTCCTGTATTGTAATCCGTAAGGGAGTTGTTCAAGATTTTCACCGGCTGCAGGGGCAGTGCCTGCGAGGTGGGTGCCCAGTAGTGTTTCTTACTTTTGGTTTCCATACTGCGCGTTCTGAAAAAAAACGTTTAAAGATATCTCTTTTCAGCTAGGCTACCAAAAATAATCGAGAGAATTCGTGCATCAAAGCCCGACGGCACGTAGCAGTTCCGTAGCGGCAGCGGCCAGGCCGGAGCGGGCTTGTGCGGAATGGCCGTGCCAGAACATGGAGTTATTGACATAGCTGAACAGGAACATGACGATGCAGACCATCGCCATGCTGCTCCTGAGCCGGCTGCTATGTCGAATACGAACCCTGCGGAAAACGGCTATTTCTTCACGAACTCGACGCGACGGTTCTTGGCGCGGCCTTCTTCGGTGCTGTTGTCGGCGATGCCGGGAAGGTAACAGTCTCGTATCCGCGGTTGTCAATTTCTTGCTTTTTTGATCGGCATTTGTTAGATTTGCGAAGATAAAGTCATAAATGTCAATCGCTATGAAAAAGCTCGTATTGCTGATGACGGCCCTGCTGCTGGTCTGCGGCAGTGCCTACGCACAGAGCGACATCCTCAACCGCCTGAAGAACCGGGCGAAGAATGCCGTCGAAAACAACATCGGAAACAAAGTTGAAAAAGGCGTCAACAATGCCCTCGACGGCAAGATGGGCAATGACAACAAGAAGCGCAGCAAGCAGGAGGAGGAGCAGCTCCGAGAGGAGAACCGGGCCCGGGCCGAGGAGATCAAACGCCAGAGCCAGGACGACGGTACCTGGACTTGCCCCGAATGCGGCCATACGGGCAATACCGGCAAGTTCTGCGAAGAATGCGGTGCCAAGAAACCCGAGAAAGACGATGGCACCTGGACCTGCCCGGAGTGCGGTCATGAAGGCAATACAGGAAAATTCTGCGAGGAATGCGGAACGCCGAAGCCGACTGGCGAAAAAGGAGCCAGCACGCAGCATGCCAAAAGCGATTTCAAACGGGGAGAAGTGATTCTTTTCCAGGATGACTTTGCCGATGAACAGATCGGAGAGTTTCCCTCTAAGTGGGATGTCGTCAGGGATGGCAATGCTGAGACGGCCGTCCTCAACGGGACCAAGTATCTATTTTTCGCCACGGATTATAATCAAGTTCAACCCTTGATGGAGAACATGAATGCTTATCTGCCCGATGTCTTCACGTTGGAATGGGATGTCTTTTGCTCCAGACAAGGAGATTTCGGACAATCATCTATTGAAATGAATCTGTTCAACGGCGATGACCGGGTCGGTGAATTCGAATTGACGTTCCGCTCCTGGAATCCTGATTATTACGGAAGTTATTTCTTCAAGAAAGGGAACGTCATCGGTCAACTGGATGGCAGCTTCGGTTGGGATGCCTTGAAAGACATTATCAAGATCGGCCAGTGGAATCATTTTGCGGTCTCGTTCAATAAACGCGCTCTAAAGGGTTACATCAATGGCGTCCGTGTCATCAATCTTCCCAATGTGGCGGCTCCCAGCCGCTTCGAGTTCTTCTGCAATGGTGACTACAAATACAGGGGCATTGCCAATGTGGTTCTCGCCGCAGGCGCCGTTGACCTTTACGAACGGAAGACCACAGACCTTTCCGCTGTCGAGAAAGCCATTGCCGAGACCGGCAAGTTCGTGACCAACAACATCCTCTTCGAGACCGGCAAGGCAACGCTGAAACCCGAGTCGATGGAAGAGATTGAGAAGGTGGCCGACTACATGAAGAAAAATCCTTCCGTGCGTTTCGAAGTGCAGGGTCATACCGACAATCAGGGCTCTGACAAAATCAACGACCCGCTCAGCCAGCAGCGTGCCGAGGCCGTTGTGAAAGCCCTCGAAGGCCTGGGCGTCGACGGCTTCAACCTGCGCGCCGTCGGCAAGGGCGCCCACGAGCCCATCGCCGACAACGCCACCGAAGAAGGCCGCGCCATGAACCGCCGCGTGGAGTTCATCAAGAAATAGCAGCTGAAGAATTAGGCCAGTCCCATCTCCGCGGCCTTTTGTTCCATGAGGGCATAGGCGGCGTCGAAATCGTTGGGGATGACGCCGTCGAGGATGGCTTCCTTGACCGCCTCCTTGATGATGCCGATCTCCCGGCAGGGCGGCAGGTGGTATTTCTCCATGATGAGCTCACCCGTGATGGGATTCTTGAAGTTGCGCACTGCATCCTTGGCTTCGACCTCCTCCAGTTTCTGGCGGACGTGTTCGTACTGCTGCTTGTAACGCTCCACTTTCTGTTCGTTGGCCGAGGTGATGTCGGCCTTGCAGAGGAGCATCAGGTCGTCGATGTCGTCGCCCGCTTCGAAAAGGAGCCGGCGGACGGCCGAATCCGTGACTTCGTCGGTAACCAGGGCCACGGGACGCATGTGCAGGCCCACCAGTTTCTGGACGTACTTCATGTCTTCGGTCTGCGACATCTTCAACTTGTTGAAGACGCCCTTGACCATCTTCGATCCCACATACTCGTGTCCATGGAAGGTCCAGCCGATGCCAGGCTCCCAACGCTTGGTCGGCGCCTTCCCGATATCATGGAGCAGGGCGGCCCATCGCAACCAGACATTGTCGCTGACCGCAGCCACATTGTCGAGCACCTGGAGGGAGTGCTTGAAATTGTCTTTGTGCGCCCGCCCGGAAACGGTCTCCACGCCTTTCAGGTCGGCCAGAGCCGGTAGCACGTAGGGCAGGAGTTCGCATTCGTCGAGCAGGTAGAAACCCACGGAAGGCTTGGGTGCCTTCATCATCTTGTTGAGTTCGTCGGCAATGCGCTCGGCCGAGAGAATCTCGAGCCGGGCCTTGTTGCGGCGCATCGATTCGATGGATTCGGGGACGATGGTGAAACCCAGTTGTGTGGCGAAGCGGATGCCACGCAGCATCCGGAGCGGATCGTCGCTGTATGTGGTGTCGGGGTCAAGCGGGGTCCGGATCAGGCCTGCATTGAGGTCGCGGATGCCCCCGAAGGGATCGACGAGCGCCCCGTAGTCATCGTGCTGCAGGCTGAAAGCCATGGCATTGATGGTAAAGTCGCGGCGCTGCTGGTCCTCCTCCAGGGTACCGTCTTCCACAATGGGTTTGCGGGAGGATGCACGGTACGACTCCCGGCGCGCTCCCACGAACTCCACTTCCATGTCCCGGTAATGGAGCATCGCCGTGCCGAAGTTCTTGAACACGGAGACTTTCACGTGGAGTTTTTCCGCCACAGCCTCGGCCAGGGCGATGCCGCTGCCCTCCACTACGATGTCGATGTCGTTGTTGGGACGCTGCAGGAAGAAATCACGCACGTAGCCGCCGATGACGAAGGCACGCACGCCCAGCTCGCGGGCTGACTGCGAGACGATGTCGAAGATTTTTCCTTTCAATGCCTGGGCAAACATATGGCAAAGATAAGAATTTTGTATCTTTGTTGTCTATGGCAAAGACCACGACCGATACCGTCCAGGAATACAAGGCGCTGCGGGAGGAGATTCTCAGCGGCGACATCAAGCCGTTCTACCTGCTGTTCGGCAAAGAGCACTACTACATCGACGAGCTCTGCAAACTTTTGATGGAGACGGTGATTCCGCCCCAGGAGCGGGATTTCGGCCAGATGGTGTTTTTCGGTGCCGACGTGACGGCCAACCAGGTGGTGAGTGCCGCCCGGCAGTTTCCGATGATGATCGCCCGGCAGCTGGTGGTGGTCAAGGAGGCACAGATGATGAAAAAGGTCGAGGACATCGGTGTCTATTTCGAAGGCATCCAGCCCTCCACCGTGCTCGTGGTTTGTTACAAGACCAACAACGATCCGACGAAGTCGGGCAAGAACATCGACAAACGTTCCACTTTCTACAAAAACGCCAAGAAATTCGGTGTGGCCTTCGAATCGAATCCCATCCCCGACTACCGCATCGCCCGCTGGATCGACGGCTTCGTAGCTGAGCAGGGGCTCAGCATCACGCCCGATGCGGCTGCCCTCCTGGGGGAATCGGCCGGCACCGACCTCCAGAAGATCGCCCTGTCGATCGACAAACTCCGCAAGATCCTGCCGGAAGACCGTCGGCGCATCAGCATCCAGGATGTGGAAGAGAATGTGGGGATGAGCCGCGACTATTCAGCCTTCGAACTGACCAAGGCGCTTTCCCTGAAAGACGCCGCCAAGGCCTTCCGCATCGTTAACTTTTTTGCCGATTCGCCCAAGCGCTTTCCCATCCAGATGACGATGGCCGCCCTGAGCAGCCATTTCATCCGTCTGCTCCGCTATCATACCCTGCTCCAGGACGGCGTTTCGCGCAACGACATCCTTGCGCAACTCGGCATCAACCCGTATTTCGGGGGTGAATACGACGCAGCGGTACGCAACTATCCCGTCAAGAAAGTGATGCGCATCGTCGCCCTGCTCAAAGACTACGACCAGCGCTCCAAATCGAACACACGCGGCGAAGCCTCCGACGGCGACCTGCTGAAGGAGCTGACGGCGAAGATTCTGGCCTAAGCGTCCAGCCAACCCTCCGGAATCTCCGAACAGTAGTCAAATCCGTCCCCTTCAGGGCGGCGCCGGAGGATGTGTGTCGTGGGACCATTGGTCACCAGGATGTAACGCACCGGCAACACCCGTGCGTAGCGGGTTACCTGATCGACCACCGCCGCGCCCAGCGGCACGTCGGGTGCCTTGCATTCAACCAGGAGCAAGGGCTGCAACGCCCGGTCGAAAACCAGGACGTCGGCCCTGTATCGGCGGCGATTGTAGACGAAACCATACTCGCTCTCCATCCGCATGAGCGAGACACCGCAACTTTCATGAAGCCAGGATATGACTTGCTGGCGCACCTCCTCCTCGGGGGTGCGGGCCACGTTCTTTTTCCGCAGGGGATCGTAGATTTCGCGTTCGGGCATCAGATGCGCTGGACAATCATGCCGACCTTCTGGAACTCGTTCCACAGCCAGAGATACTCCTCGGAGGTCTTGACCACCACCAACTTGACGATGAGCGTGGTCTGTTCACCGGCCGACAGGCGGTAATGGATCTCGCACTCCACTTCCTGCCCCTCGGCGGTCGGAATCTCCTCAGCGTAGAAAATATGAAGATATCGGGCCTGGTCGTCGCTTTGGATCCGGTAGATTCGACGCTGGGTGCTGGTGGCACGCTGGAAGGAAACCAGATCGTACGACAGGACGCACGACCCTTTGACATAGAGACCTTCTGCACAGGCCGCCTCGAGTTGCTTTCGCTCGGGTGATTTGGTGTCGACCACGGGAGGCTCAGGTCCGGGTTTTTCGGGCTCCGGACAGGAAACCGCCATCGTGGTGGCCACCCAGAAGAGGATCACGGCGAAACGCAGATAGAATCCCGTATGACGATGTCCGTTCATTCTTTCACCTCCAGGATTTTGGTCAGGGTCTCACGGGAGCCGTCGGCATAACGGAGGGTCGCCGTGATCAGGCAGGAGCCCGCATGGGAAAAGGTGAACGATTCGCCTGTAACCGGTTCATTGTCAATGGTCCAGGTTACAGAGGCCTTTTCGTCGGGCAGGTTGAGCAGGAAGAGACGGAGTTCCTCACCCACATGCCAGATCCGGTCCATCCCCCCGATGAGCGGATAGTCGCTCAAACGGTCGATGGCGCGGAATTCCATGTGGTACACCCGTCCCGTAACACCCCACCGGGTGTAGAAGAGTTCGCAATAGTAGGCCTCGCCCGGCGTCAGGTTGTCGAAAGTCCAGTTGTTCTTGTCGGGAAGCACCGTCTGGCTGGTGACGCCGTTGACGGCTCCCCAACGCAGGTTCCACTGGCCCGAGGAAATCTTGTCGCACTCCCAGCTGAGATGGGCCGAGGTCTGGCCGGGCACGATGGAATAGCCGGTCACCACGGGGAGATCCCAGCTGTCATCGTTGGACAGCCGGCAGCGGATACCTTCCGAGCTGCGGGTAATCTCGGTCAAGCCGAAACCAACGCCTTTTCCGCTCCAGGAACGAAGCGGGAAATCGTAGGCGGAATGGATGGCCTTGACATTGCGGGGGCCTGGATAAAAGGCATCGGCTGCGCCGGTGGCGTCGGTCCCCGTCGAGGACACGAAGCGGGCGCAGGGATGGGCAGCACATCCGTTGACGGCATTGGTCGTCCAACGCATCCGGGCATTCATCGAACCCGCCGCATTGGCGCTCTTGTCGATGTGGTAGACCACCAGTCCGGTGCCGCCGATGTAGGCATCCCATTTCGATCCGTCGCGGAACTCCAGCCAGAAATCTTCACCCGGAATCTCCGTGGGAATCAGCAGGGCCGTGGGCGAATCCTGCACCGGCTCGACCAGCAGTTCCTGTGTCGCACGCAACGACCAGGTCTTCGACAGTCCGATCATCTGGCGTTCGAAGACGGTAAGGTAGGGCGGCGTACGCCCCTGGTTGTTGTAATTGCCGCGGTCCATCACGGACAAGGAACCGTGCAGGCCGGGACTGTCACCCTCCTTTTCGTCGTTGACGTCGTAAAGGTCGGGCAAGCCCAGAAAATGACAGTATTCGTGGCAGATGGTACCGATACCGGCGAATTGGTAGCCGGACGGACCCGTGAATTCAGAATAGAGCGAGAAATTGGAAATCCGCATCCCGTCGAGCGAGAAACCCATTTCAGAAATGTTCCAGGACTGGGGCCAGAGCGTATTGTCGCCACCACCTTCGGCCTCGTTGTGCCCGGCGAAGAAGAGGAAGACGTTGTCGACCACCCCGTCGTTGTCGAAGTCATAGCGGGAAAAATCGACGCCGCCCGCATCGGCAGCCTCACAGGCATGGACCACCATCTGCTTGATGTTGCGGTCGGTGACGCCTTCTCCATTTGCCCCGTACCACGCCAGGGTATTGGGCAGGGTCACCACGTCACAGACCTCGAAACTGAAACTGGTACTTACGCCCAGATTGTCGCGGAACCAGTCGAGGACACTGCCCGTAGCTCCGTTTTCGGAGTAATACTGCTGGTTGAACAGGTTGTAGATGGCGTTGCGCGGAGAAGGGATGGTGAACTTGCGGTCCTGAAATTGCACGGGAATGACAATGGTCCGCACGTTGACCGGGGCTTTGGTGGCCAGGAAGAAAGCCAGGGAACCGCCCTCCGGGTTGAGTTGCTTGCGCAGTTCGGGTCTGGACGGGGGCAGCGAATCGGTCTCGCGCCAATACCCCAGGGCATCCTGGTACACAGGGCGGCCCGACAGGGTGGTCTTCCAGGAGCGGTTCTCATCGCCGTGGATGAGGATGGTCAGCGAAGTGCCGTCGGGCTGGATCACCTGCACAGGGTACGGCCAGGCCTTCACCGCATGCAGCTGCAGTGAAAACGCCAGCAGGGCGACCAGTGCGACAAGGATTCTCCGACCCATTTTTACCCGATTATAAACATTTCAAACTACATAATTACAAAAAATAATTTAGTTTACCAAAAACAGTTTCCTTATCTTTGTATCGATGAACGCCACCGCAGCCTATCGTTTCACCATTGTCGTCCCGCTTTTCAACGAACGGGACAACCTGCCCCAACTGGAAGAGCGGCTCGCCGCCTACCTCGAAAAATCGATGGAAAAGCCCGCCTGCGTGCTCTTTGTCGACGATGGCTCCACCGACGGCGGAAGCCCCCTGCTGGAAGAAATCTGCAGCCGGCACCCGGACTTCTTTTTTATCCATTTCCCGCAAAACCAAGGCCTGAGCGCCGCCCTGAAGGCCGGCTTCGACCACTGCTATTCGCCCTATGCCGGTTACATCGACGCCGACCTGCAGACCGATCCCGACGACTTCGACCTGCTGCTGCCATTTGCTGCCGACCATGAACTGGTGACAGGCATCCGCATCGGTCGGAAAGACAGTTTCGGCAAACGCTTGATTTCGAAATGGGCCAACGGGCTGCGCCGTCGCATCGTCCACGACACGGCCATCGACACGGGCTGTCCGCTGAAGGTCCTGCAGACGGCATGGGCCCGGCAGCTGCCACCCCTGGACGGCATGCACCGTTTCCTCCCCGCCCTGGCAACAGGGATGGGCTGTCGCTGCAAGCAAGTGCCCGTGCGCCATTATCCCCGCACAGCAGGCCATAGCAAGTTCAACCTCTCCAACCGCTTCTGGGGACCGATCCGCGATGCTTTCGGCTACCGCTGGTATCTCCGCCGGCACCTTCGCTATACGGTTGACCGCAGCCAACTCGACTGATGGAACCTCTCTGGATCTTTGCCCTCGGTTTGTTCGCGCAGATGCTCTTTGCTGCGCGCATGCTGGTCCAGTGGATCCTGTCGGAAAAAGCCCGGCAGGTGGAAAACCCCACTGCCTTCTGGATACTTGGGCTGTGCGGCTCGCTGCTCTTTCTGCTCTATGGCTGGCTGCGGAACGATTTCGCGCTGATCCTGGGCCAACTCATCGGCTACTACGTGTATATCTGGAATCTGGGGTCCAAAGGCGTCTGGCAGCAACTGGGACGCTGGCGTCCGCTCGTGGTAGGTTTGCTGCTGCTGGTTCCCCTGGCGGTCCTCACCCCCTTCCTCGTCCACTGGCCCGATGTCTCGAAAACGCTCTTCCAGAACAAAGACATCCCGCAGGCCCTGCTGCTATTCGGCATTGCCGGGCAGGTAGTCTTTTCCACCCGTTTCCTCTACCAGGCCTTCTACTCCGTCCGCCACAAGGCTTCGTCCCTGCCGGTCGGGTTCTGGCTCATCAGCGCGATCGGCGCCGCGATGATCCTGGTCTACGGTATCTTCCGCAGGGACCCGGTTCTCATCCTCGCTGAATCGTTCGGTTTGTTCACTTATATCCGCAATTTGATGCTATGGGACGCCCGACGGGAAAACTGCTGACCGCGGCAGGATCGAACCAGTGGGTGCGCCTGGCCTTCTATCTGCTCCTGCTGCTGCCCCTGCTGATCCGGCGTGAACCCACGCCGGCCAACGAACTGAAATACCTGCAGATCGCCGATGAGGCACTGCGCGACGGACATTTCTGGTGCCTGTATCTCGACGGGGCCGTCTACGCCGACAAGCCCCCGCTCTATCTGTGGATCGTGATGTTGTTCCGCCAGATGTTGGGCTTCCACTGCCTCCCGCTGCTGGAGTTGTTCTCGCTGCTGCCCGCTTTCGGCATCCTGGTGCTGCTGAACCGCTGGTGCGGCAACCGCCTGCCCCTGCGCTGGCAGATCGGCGCAGAGTTGGCCTTGCTGACCACTGCCTATTTCCTGGGCGGAGCGCTGGTCCTGCGTATGGACATGCTGATGGTCTTTTTCATCGCGCTGGCCATGTGGATCTTCTGGCGGATCGACCAGGGAGATCCGCGTCCGGTCCTGCGCTGGGCCTTTCCCCTGGCGGTGTTTGCGGCCATCTTCTCGAAGGGGCCGGTAGGCATGCTCTTCCCGCTGGGCGGTTGCCTGGCCTGGCTGCTGTCGGAAGGCCGGCTGCGTGATTTCGGCCGGGCCTGGGGCTGGCGCTGCTGGCTCACGCTGGTCCTGCTTTGCGGCTTCTGGTGGGGCATGGCCTGGCTGGAAGGAGGCCGCGACTATATCGATAATCTGCTCGTCCACCAGACGGTCGGCAGGGCGGTCGACGCCTTCCACCACAAGCGTCCCATCTATTGGTACCTTCTCGTCATCTGGTATGCCATGGGTCCCTGGTCGCTGCTCACCATCCCCGTCGGTGCGTGGGCTGCGGCCAAAGGCCGCCTGAAAGCGCCGGACCTGGCACTCGCCCGCTATTTCCTGCTCATCTCGGCCACTTTCTTCGTCGTGATGTCGCTGATGAGTTCCAAGCTGCAGATCTACCTGCTGCCGATGTTCGGCTTCGTCAATTACGCCTGCTATATGATCCTGGCTTCCACCCATCAGGAGGATCACTCAACGGTCGTCCTGACTGTCACATATGCCGTGGCAGGCACGATGCTGGCCGCCTGTGTCGTCGCCGGATTCTTCTTTCCCTCAATTTTATAGCCCGAGAGGGATAACTTTACCGGCAAATCGTTACATTTGTGGGATAATTCAATACAATGGCACAGAATCCCCCTCTGGCGCGACTTGAATTGAGCCGCAGCGGCATCCGGAACAACTTCCAGCATTTCCGTTCCCTGCTCCGCCCCGAGACCAAGATGCTCATCCTGGTCAAGGCCAACGGCTACGGACACGGCGCCGTTCCTTTTGCCCTCGAAATGGAAAGCCTGGGCGCCTCCTATCTGGGTGTGGCGCTCCCCGGCGAAGGCGTAGAACTGCGCAAGGCCGGCATCTACCTGCCGATCCTCGTGCTTACCACCGGCACCGACGATTACCCTGAAATGATCCGCTATGGACTGGAACCGGGCATGCCCGACCTTTTCGCGCTCACGCGCCTGCGCGAAGAACTGCGCAAGGCCGGCCGGAAAGACTATCCCGTCCATATCAATATCGATACCGGCATGCACCGGCTTGGTTTCATGGAGCGGGAGATTCCTGCACTCATCGATTTCCTGGCCGAAAGTCCTGAAATCCACATCGAGGGCCTGTATACCCACCTGGCCGCCTCCGATGAAGTGCAGCACGACGAATTCACCCTCGGCCAGATCAAGCTTTACGACAAGCTGAGCACACAGATCATGCAGCATCTGCCCTACAAGCCGCTCCGCCACGTACTCAACTCGGCCGGCATCGAACGCTTTACGGAATACCAATACGACATGGTGCGCCTGGGCATCGGCATCTACGGCATCAGCGCCATCTCCGATCCCCGGCTCAAACCCGCCGCCTTCTTCCGCTGCCCCATCCTCCAGATCAAGGACCTGCTGCCGGAAGACGGCACCATCGGCTACGGCCGCCACGGTATCCTCCACGATGGCATCACCCGCTCGGCCACGCTATGCGTGGGATACGCCGACGGCATCAACCGTCACCTGGGCTGCGGGCGCGCCAGCTTCGAAGTGAACGGACAGCTTGCCCCCACCATCGGCAACATCTGCATGGACATGTGCATGCTCGACGTCACCGGCATCGACTGCCAGGAAGGCGACATGGTGACCATCTTCGGCGATAAACCGACAGCCGGCGATCTGGCCAAGGTGCTCGATACCATTCCCTACGAGATTTTCACCTCCGTTCCGCGCCGCGTGAACCGCGTGATTATCGACTGATACCCCCTGATACTAAAACCAAATCAAATATCCACCATTATGGCAACTGAGAAACTCGACATCATGCAGACCATCAAGGACGGCGTCCAGTATGGCCTGAAAAACTTCTTTCCCCTGCTGCTGATGGTCATCCTCTATGTGGTGACCGTCTGGATCCCTTACCTCAACGTTGGCACCACCATCGGCCTTTACAAGGCCATCATTGGTATCGGCCGTGGCGAGACCATCGACCCGGTCGCTATTTTCTCGAAAGACAACTTCAAGAACCTCAGCGGTTTCTTCCTTCTGCTGGGCCTGCTGTACATCGGCATCGTCGTGGCCTTCTTCTTCATGTTCATCCCGGGCATGGTGATGAGCATCGCCTGGGGCTTCGCCGTCTATTTCTTCATCGACAAGAAAGTTTCCCCGCTCAAGTCGCTCCAGTTGAGCTATGACACCACCTTCGGCAACAAGTGGCGGATCTTCTTTACGGAACTGCTCTGCGGCATCCTGATCTGCATCATCTGCGGTATCTTCACCGCCATCCCGAAAGTCGGCGCCGTGCTGGCCGGCATCGCCACCGTCCTCTGCAGCGCCATCATGGTGGCCGTCGAAGGCGTGATGTACGACTTCTTCTCCAAGAAGGCCGATGACATCCTGAACAAGAAAGACGAGAAACCTGCCTGCACCGCTCCCGTGGTCGAGGCCGAAGTGGACGAGGTGACCGACACCGTCCCCACCGAAGCGTAAGCTCCCGCTGATGCACAAGGTATTCCTGCCGATCTACCGCTACCTCCGCGGCCACAGGGCCGTGATGTACACACTGCTGATCGTCAGCTCGCTCGTCTTCCTCTATTTCGGACTCCAGCTCCGGTACGAGGAAGACGTGGTGAAGTTGCTTCCTCGCTCGAGTATCGACAGCGAACTGGCCTTCAGTGATATCGAACTGAAAGACAAAATTTTTATCCAGATCACCTCGGCCGATCCCGAGCAACCGCTGGATACCTGGACGCTGAGTGACTACATCGACGAGTTCTGCGCCTCCCTGATGGCGCGCGACACGGCCGGCCGCTACATCATCGGCATCCTCAGTTCACTCGATCCAGGCATGATGCTAGGAGCCATGGACTATGGCTTCGAGCACCTGCCTTCCCTCATCGACACCGCCTTCTATGCCGATTTCGCCGCGGCGCTCTCCCCCGATGCCATGGCCGCGCAGATGGCCCGCAACAAGGAGCTCATCGACGCCGACATGACCGGACAGACCACGCAGATGGTCTGCACCGACCCGCTGGACCTGCGCGACATTTTCCTGTCGCATATGTTCCCAGGTGGCCTGGAATCGGGCTCTGTGGGTGATTTCACAATGGAAAACGGCCATTTCTTCTGCCCCGACAAGACCGTGGCGATGGCCTTCCTTTCGTCGACCATCTCGCAGACGGACTCCGGCACCGGCACGCGATTTAACCGCATCCTCAACCAGGAGCGGAAGCGCTTTGAAGAAGCACACCCCGACGCACACGTGCTGTGCCACGGAAATCCGCTCGGCGGCGTCTCGAATGCCAGCACCATCAAGACCGACCTGGTGTGGACCGTCGGCCTCTCGCTGCTGGTCATCCTGATCCTGCTCCTGCTGTGCTTCCACAAACTGCGCTTCATCGTCCACATGCTGGCCCCCGTCGTCTACGGCACCTTCTTCGCCCTGGCTTGTGTCTACTGGATCAAGGGTTACATGTCGTTCATGGCCCTGGGCCTCGGCGCCATCATCCTGGGCGTTGCCCTGAGCTACTGCCTGCATGTGCTCATCCACTACTATTTCGTGGAGAATGCCGAGCAGATGCTGCGCGAAGAATCCACCCCCGTGGTGCTGGGCTGCCTGACCACCATCGGCGCCTTCCTGGGCCTGCTCTTCACGGAGAGCGAGTTGCTGCGCGACTTCGGTCTGTTCGCCACTTTCGCCTTGCTGGGCAATACGGTCTATGCCCTGGTGTTCCTGCCCCAGTTCCTCAAAAAGGAAGATATCTGTTACAAGAAAGAGAAGGGTTTCCCGGCCATCGACCGATTCAACAACCTGCCCTGGGACAGCAATCCTTGGATCCTGGGGACGATGACCGTGCTCCTGGTTGTCGGCATCGTGATGAGCCACCGCGTGGGTTTCGACTCCGACCTGCGCAACCTCAACTACGTGAATGAACCGCTGGGAGAAAGCCAGACGCTCTATTATGAAAAGAATGAGGACGGCAACTTCTCGCAATATTATGCGGCCTACGGCGAGACCCTTGACGAGGCCCTGGAATGCAACAAGCTGCTGACCCGGCGGCTGGATTCGCTCCAGAAGACAGGCCTGCTGACCCGTTATTCCTCGCTGGTGCCACTGCTCTTCCAGTCGCAACACGACCAGGAACTCCGCATCGCCGCCTGGAAAGCATTCTGGACGCCCGAGCGGATTGCCCGCACCCGGAGCGACCTGGCAGTGGCTGCCCGGAAGCAGCAACTCGACCCGACCAGCTTCGAGCCTTTCTTCGCCCTGCTGGAAAGCGACTATGAGCCGGCTTCGCTCTACGACGCCGACATCATCCCGCACGAACTGATGTCCAATTTCGTGGAACACCAGGCCAGCGGACGCTGGATGGTCTTCTCGACGGCAGTATTTGCCGAAAAAGACAAGGACATCGTCAACGCAGCGCTGGTCGACGGTCCGCAGTCCGTGGTGCTGGAACCCTTCTACTACTGCCGCGACATGGTGCAGATCGTCCACGACGACTTCCAGATCACGATGTGGATCTCCTCGATCTTCGTGCTGCTGGTGCTGCTGATCTCGTTCCGCAGAGTCTGGGTGGCCCTGGTGGCCTTCTTCCCGATGTTCCTGTCATGGTATGCCCTGCAGGGCTTCATGGCCATCCTGGGGCTGCAGTTCAACCTGATCAACATCGTCATTGCGACCTTTGTGTTCGGTATCGGAGTGGACTACAGTATCTTTGTGATGGAAGGCCTGCTGCAGGAAGCCCGAACGGGCTCGAAGGAACGGCTGGCTTATCACAAGACCGCCATCTTTTTCTCCGCGGTCGTGCTGATCATCGTCATCGGTTCCCTGATCTTCGCCCGGCATCCGTCCATCCGCTCGACCGGCATCATCTCTCTCATCGGCATGGTCTTCACCATCCTGATGACTTATTGTCTGGAACCTTTCGTTTTCCGCTGGTTGCTGAAATTCCCGTTCTTCAGCAAGCAGTTCCGGAAAGAAGGACAAGAACGATCATAGATGGAACGGATTGACGGCCAACTCTATCTATCGATGGTCCGCGGCGGCGCTGCGTGCCTGAATGCCTGCCGGCAGACCATCAACGACCTGAATGTCTTCCCCATCCCTGACGGCGATACGGGCGACAATATGTACATGACCATCGAGTCCGGGTGCCGGGTGGCACCCGGACCGCTGGGCGAGACGGCTGCCGCTGTCTCGAAGGGCATGCTGACCGGAGCGCGCGGCAATTCGGGCGTGATCCTTTCGCGCATCTTCGCCGGCATCGCCCAAGGACTGTCGGGCGTGGAGGAAGCCGACCTGCAGACACTGAAAAAAGCGATGGCCTGCGGCGTGGAATCTTCCTACAAGGCCGTGGCCACGCCTGTGGAAGGCACCATCCTGACGGTCTTCCGCGAAGCGGTTGCCGCAGCGGAGGACAGCCCGGATATCGACAATTATTTCGACCGACTGCTCTCCGCCATGGAGGTTTCTCTCCAACATACGCCGGATATGCTCGACGTGCTCAAGCAGGCCGGCGTCGTGGACAGCGGTGGAGCGGGCCTGCTCCAGATTGTGGAAGGCATGCGCGCCGTTCTGCACGGGGAAACCCCGGCCCTGCCCGTGGAAACGACGGCTACCGCACATCCGGCCGTCGACCTGGATGCCTTCACCGAAGACAGCGTGCTGGAATTCGGCTATTGCACGGAATTCCTCCTGCGGCTCCAACGCAGCAAGGTCGACCTGGAACACTTCGACGAAAGCCTCCTGTCCGACTGGCTGGCCGCCCACGGAGAATCCCTGGTGTTTTTCCGCGACGGCAGCATCATCAAAGTACACGTCCATACCCCCACCCCCGGAGATATCCTCAACCACTGCCAGCAGTTCGGTGAATTCCTGACCCTCAAAATCGAAAACATGACGCTCCAGCACCACGAAAACCATATGGACGAGCGCTTCCACGTGAGCCGCAAGGCGCTGGGTATCGTGGCCGTGGCAGCGGGAAAGCCCCTGCAGGATGCTTTCCGCGAGATGGGCGCCGATGAGGTGATCGAAGGTGGTCAGACCATGAATCCGCCGGTGCAGGCGTTCCTGGAGGCCTTCGACCGGATCGGGGCCGACAGCATCCTGGTGCTGCCCGACAACGGCAACATCCTGCTCACGGCTCGGCAGGCCGCAGCCCTGTACGACAAGGCCCGCATCGAAGTGCTGCCGACTCGGAACCTCGGAGAAGGGTATTTCGCCCTGGCCAGCATCGACCGGTCCCAGCCCGTCGAAGATATCGTGGAAACCATGGCCGAAGCGCTGCAGAGCACCGTAACCGGCATGATTTCACAAGCGATCCGCGACAGCCAGGCCGGACAGGCCGGCGACTATCTGGGATTCAGCGACAAAGACATCCTCTGCGCATCGGCCGACCGGCAGCAGGCCCTGCTGGATCTGGCCGGCAAACTCGATATGGGCAGCTACGACATCGCCCTGCTCCTGACGGGCGCCGACGTGACCCCCGAAGACGCCCGAAGTGCCACCGAGGCACTCACCCGACAATACACCTGCACGGAAATCACGCAGATTACCGGCGGACAACCTGTTTACGACTTTATTCTCCTGCTATGTTGACCCTTTTTACCGACACCGACACCGACATGACCCCCGCCGTCGCGGAGGAATACGGTTATAAACTCATCAGCATGCCCTACAGCGTGGACGCCAAGACCGTCTACCCGTATGTGGATTTCGACCAGTTCGATGCCAGAAGCTTTTACGACATGCTGCGGGCCGGCACCCTGCCCACCACGAGCGCCATTTCGAAAGAACGCTACCTCTCCTATTTCGAGCCTGAATTCAAGGCTGGCAACGACATCCTCTACGTCCACTTCTCCCGGGCGATGACCATTACATTCGATGCCATGGACCAGGCTGTGGCAGAACTCCGGGAACGGTATCCCGAACGCCGCTTCTACGCCATCGATACCAAGGGGATCACCACCATGAGCTACGCCATCGTCCGTGCCGTGGGTGACCTGGTCAAGGCGGGAAAGAGCATCGACGAAATCATGGAATGGGCGAAGACGGAAGTGGACCATTACGCAATGTATTTCTTCGCCGACGACCTGAAGTTCTTCCGCCGCAGTGGCCGCGTCAGCGGACTGGCCGCCACGATGGGAACCCTGATCGGCATCCGGCCCATCATCTACATGTCGGCCGAAGGCAAGATGGTCTCCTGTGGCTCGGTGAAAGGCCGCGCCAAGGCCATGGACTACCTGCTGGAGAAAGTCGCTGAACTGGGAGACCATGTGCAGGACTACCGCTTCTATGTCGGCCACACGGACGCACCGGAACTGGCGGAACAGCTGGCCGGACGTCTGAAAGAGCGTTTCGGCGAGAACCTCCCCATCGAATTCGTGGTCACCAATCCCACGGCGGGCAGCCATTCCGGCCCCAACGGCGTCGGGGTATGCTTCCACGCCAAACATCGCTAGACCATGGTCGAGGTTGTCGAAGTCTCCTCACGTCGGCAGCAACGGGAATTTCTCGAATTCCCCCTCAAGCTCTACAAGGGGAATCCCTGGTTCGTCCCTCCCCTCTATGCCGATGAAAAGAAGATGTTCCGGAAAGACTATGTCTATTCGGACTGCTGCCAATGGGTCTGTTACAATGCCTACAGCGACGGCGTGATGGTCGGCCGCATCCAGGGCATCATCCAGGTGGCTGCCAACGAAAAGAACGGTGAACGGCGTGCCCGTTTCAATCGTTTCGATGCCATCGACGATCCGGCTGTTTCCAAAGCCTTGTTCGAGGCGGTTGAACGCTGGGCCCGCGACAAGGGGATGGATACCCTCTGCGGCCCGCTCAGCTTTTCCGACCTGGAGCGCGAAGGCCTGCTGATCGAGGGATTCGACCAGCCGCAGACCTTCGAAGAGCAATACAATGCTCCCTACTATCAGCAGCATATCGAGCAGCTGGGCTTTGTCAAGGAAGTCGACTGGCTTGAATCACGCGTCTACGCACCCGAAGACTACAACGGGGACCTCGACAAGGTCACCGAATTCATCTTCCGTTGCAATAAACTCCATTTCGGACCTGCCAGGAACACCGCCGATTTCCTCAGGCGTTACCAGGACGGCATCTTCGATCTGATCGACAAATCGTACGAGGGCCTGTACGGAACCGTGCCCTTCACACCCCGGATGAAGAAACTGATGATCGACAACTTCCGGCTGGTCATCGACCTGAAATACACGGCCGTCATCCTCGACGAGAACGACCGGATGGTCTGCTTCGGCTTTGCCATTCCCGCCATCGCCCCCGCCCTCATCGGGACGAAAGGGAAATACACACCCCGTGTGCTCTGGCGGTTGCTCCGCTGCATCCGGCACCCCAAGGTGATTGACCTGTGCCTGATCGGCGTGGATCCGGCCTACCTCAACAAAGGCGTATCTGCCGCCTTTGCCGCCGCCATCATGCACATGCTGCGCGACACGGACGTCGAATACACCGAGACCAATCTCAATCTCGAGGACAACTACGCCATCCTGAACTTATGGAAGCGATTCAACGCCGTGCAGGCGAAACGCCGGC
>Ga0265298_10004202_pt1 | contig 18512 bp, 10 predicted proteins | sample AusTroGonzalo_MG_3_FD_193486 | JGI IMG/M metagenome (GOLD analysis project Ga0265298, IMG submission 193486) | Bovine rumen microbial communities from tropical cattle in Woodstock, Queensland, Australia - Gonzalo_01 | ecosystem: Host-associated > Mammals > Digestive system > Stomach > Rumen ... | reverse complement strand
GGCTGCATGTACCTCGGCGCAAAGCAGGTTGCGGAGTTTGGTTTCGTTCACCTCAAGGTCGCCGCGCAGGAAGACGATGACTAAGCTGTCATCTACATTGCGTTGATATAGAACGGCCTTACAGGACTGTAGAGGCGATTTATGCAGGAAGTTGCACACTTCCTCGATGGTCTTTTGGTCGGGCGTGTAGACCTCTTCCAAAGGCTCGATGGGATAATCCTCGTTGTGGACGATGCAGTCGGCGGCTTCGCTGTTGGAGCGGTAACCACATTCGGGGCAGATAACGATGGTGTCTTCGCCGATGTCTGTGAGCAACATAAACTCATGCGACACGCGGCCACCCATCATGCCCGAGTCGGACTTCACGGCCACGACCTGCGGCACACCAGCTCTGGCAAAAATGCGGTCGTAGGCGTGGTAAGCCTTGGCGTAGTATTGCTCCAAATCCTCTTGTGAAGTATGGAACGAATAAGCATCCTTCATCGTGAACTCGCGGGTGCGGATGAGGCCGCCACGCGAACGGGGTTCATCGCGGAACTTGGTCTGGATTTGATAGATCATGAAGGGGTATTGCGTGTAGCTCTTCGCGGCGTCGCGGGCTAACTGCACGGCGGCTTCCTCGTGGGTCATGCCCAACACCATATCGATGCCATTGCGGTCCTTGAAGCGGAGCAGCTCCGAGCCGATGCTGCTGTAACGCCCCGACTCCTGCCATAGCGTTCCAGGCATCACGACGGGAAACATGACTTCTTGTCCGTCGATACGGTCCATCTCCTCACGGATGATGTTTTCTATCTTTTTGGCAATGCGTTTGGTCGGCATGAAGAACGAAAACAGGCCGGTTCCCACCGACTTGATGTATCCACCGCGCACCATAAGAGCCTGACTGTCAAACACGCAGTCGGCGGGCGCTTTCTTGAATCTTTCTCCTAATAAGGTTGCTACTTTCATATCTGATATGCTTTTGTTTTTCGGGCTGCAAAGGTAGGGAATTTTTTAGAATAGCTTGCTGATTTAGGCAATTAACCATACGCAAAAAGGTCGCCCAAACGAGCGACCTTTTATTACCCCAAAAGTTTTGTTTGAAAAAGAAGAAGATCACTTCTTCAGCTTGCCCAAACGAGCAGTCACCTTATAGGTGGTCCTTGACCAAATGTCAGTGCCAAGAACGGGGGCGTAACGATGGGTTTGCACTTGAGGATAAATCACAACGTCATAACCTTGGTTCTTCGCCATCATTTGATAGAGGGCGTAGTTGGCGCCATCTTCAAGTCTTACACCAACAACAGGAATCACTGTACCAAAAGCGGGAGTATCGCCAATCTCTTTCGTTCCAAAGAGGTGGATCCAGTCGATACCAAGAACGCGATAGACAGTGGCTTCACCAACCACTTGGTCGGACAGGATAAAATCTTCAGCGTGATACTCAACAGTGGCGTTGGGCTCTCTCATGCTGTGACGGAAGGTGTGGCAGCTTGACATGAACAGCAAGGCGATACCACAGATCAATAACATACTTAACTTCTTCATAATAAGTAATTTTTAATTGATTGGTTGAATTATAATTTGTTGTTTATTGGGGTCGTTGTTTTATATGTTTTCAAAAATTCCATTTAACTCCTAAAATAATGATGCGCCGGTTGCCTCGAACTTCTTCTATCCAAAACTCTTGCGTCTCTTCCGATATGAAAGTGGTCTCACGCTCCTGGTCTAAGAGGTCGCGGCCTTCAAGGAACACGGAAAATCGTTTGAAGTCTTTTCTGACATGAACATTGAGTTCACAGTATTCTTTGAAGAGGGTGAAGAATGTGGCCACGTTACTCCGGTAATGTGCATCGGCTCCCATGCTCCAGCCTTTGCCCAAGTTGGCGGATATATCGCCCATAAGCAGCCAATAATACGAGTCTTTGATGGCACCGTCGATCTTGGCTTTGCGGCGCGATTGGTTATAGGATACCCCTGCGTGTGCCGTGATGATTTCTCCTTGCCAACCCAGTTTTTCCGAGATTCCGACGGTACGGCTGTCTGCCGCATTGAGCCATTTGAACACCTTATACTCACGTCCGCCAATTTCTTCATTCGTCCAGGTTTGTTCTATTTCATCTTTCACGTGGGTGTAGGAAACGGCTGTTTGGGTGACAAAGTGATTCGTGTTGAATTCATATTCAAGTGCATAACGCCGTGTTTGAGGCGATAAAAGCTGCTCGTTTCCCCGATACAGTTGATCCAGATAGCCGGCGGTTCTGTCATACCAGCAAACTTTGATATAATCAGGATGGGTGACACTCATCAGGTGGGTCAGGTTGAGCGAATGTCTGGCATTGATGTTCCACTTTAGGTTGGCTTTTCCCACAGGGTAAAAACCTTTGATTTTCAACGGCTGATAGTGTGTGTCGTCGTTCAAGCGGCGGCCGTACGCCTCACAGCCATAGTCGGCATGGGCTTCGAGGCTTTTCCATCTGAAGTCAAGCGCCAGAAAAGGTTCTCCCCTGAAGCTCAAGAAATTGAAATTCTCCCTCAAACTGACTGAGTCCACCCAGATTTCTTCATCCCCTTCTTCGGGTGTGATGTTTTGGGTGGCTCCGCTGTTGTGGTCCAAAGCATGTCTTAAGGAAAGACGGACGCCAGGGGTGAGTTTCAATTGGGCTTCACCGTCTATGAGGGTGTTTTGCAGATGAATGTCTCCGTCGAAGTCAAAATCCGTGCTGTTAGGGGTAATGCGGTATCTCCATATATGGCCTTGGACATCGTCAATATCATAGGTCGTTCCTCCTTCCACTCCTTCTCCTACTTTGAACACAGTCCAAGTATTGACTTTATCGCTGTGTATGGTTTGGAAAGCAAAGGAACTCTGCAAGATGTTGCGTCCTGAATTGAAACCTCTATAGGTATGGAATCCCGTTCCCAATTTCTGCCCGTCCATGACAGGAAGTTCATAGTAGTACGAGAACTTATTCATCTCCTCAACATCACCGTTAAAATTCAAGGTGTGGTTGCGGGCTCGGTCGTTGGTGTACTCATACAGAACCCAAAATGAAATGTTTCTGTCGGGAGAGGTGGTCCAAAGAAAATCTGATCTCAAACCTGTAGTGAGAGGCTTGGTGGTGGCGGCTTTGTATACGATACTTACCTCCTCGTTCTTGTATTGCATACGGGCATTATCGGTGGTGTTGGGTTCCCAACTTTCATATACTCTGGTAGTCCAACTGAATTTGTCTGTTTCGTAGTTCAGACGGAAAGCGCCCTTCAAAAGTCCGTGAAACATGGGGGCATCGTCATTGACGACGCTACCTTCCATTCCTCCGAGACCGCCGGCTACATCTATGCTGCCGGACCATTGTGCCCACAAAGGCACACAACTCAATAGGAAGAACAAACAAGTGAGGAAATAGTGGAATCTTTTCATGGTTTTTTATTCTTCTTTATTGTTGCTTTCATCTTTTTTATTGTTGCTTTCATCGTGGATAAGATGCACATCACACTGCGGGAACGGTATAGAGATATTCGCGTCATTGAGTGCCTCATAAATTACCTCCTTCGAGCGGTCTACATAGCCGATGCGTTCGGCAACCAGTACATACTGCTTCACGGCGATGTCCACGGAGCTGTCGCTCATGTCGCTAACAACCACTTTGATGCCATATTTCGGGTCGACGATGTCGCGGCCATAGCGGTCCTTGGTGCGCATCTGCTGCATGGCATTCACCAGCACTTCACGTACTTTCTTGATGTCGGTTCCGTAGGCCACTCCGACGATAATCTTAGCGAACTCGTAGGAATTGTTGCGGGTGAGGTTGTTGAAGCTCTTGCCGAAGAGCGAAGCGTTGAGGAACGACATCTCGGTGCCGTCGAGGGTCTCAATCTGCACAAATTGATAGTTGATGGCGACTACACGTCCGCGCACGCCGTCACATTCAATCCAGTCGCCTACGCGCAAACGTCCGCCCATCAGTTGGATACCATAGATGAAGTTGTTGAGGATGTCCTTGAGGGCAAGACCGATACCAGCTGATAAACCACCAGCCACCAAACTCAAGGAACCCATTGGAATCCTCCATACGGCGACTACAACGATGATGTATGCCATCCAAACCAGGACGCTGAGGATGCTGTTGCCCAAGGACAGATTGATTTCATTGTCACGGATGGCGGTGCGGTTGTGCTTGCGCATGAAGGTGGCGTAGCGGACATACTGATATATGGCGTGAATGGCACGGTTGAAGTAACGCAGGACAAAGAACAGGATGAAAAGACCGATGATACTCTTACCGGAAATACGAAGCGTCTCATATCCGTTCTTGTCCACCAACTGGACGAAGGGAATGTTGAATATCTTGTCATACAAATCGTTAAAGTCAAAGACGTTCAATGACATACGTATGCAGAACGGTAAGGAGAGCAGCAGCAGTGAGGGGATGGCCACCTGCTTGATGAAGTCGTGGAACCAAGTGGCGCCAAACAGGAGCGACTCGCGGTCATTGCCCGACACGTAGGTAATGCGTTCGCGCATGGCATCGATGCGCTTGTTCAATCTCTTTTCCTTGTAGCGGCTCACTAAGTCGACAATGCAGACGATGGTGAGCAACATGGCGAGTTGGAAATACCACCAGATTAAGACAAGCAAAGCCGCAAACGTGTAGCCAAAGAAAGCAAAGCCAAAGCTAATGAGATAAATGGCCAGCGAAATCCAGCCCAAAACGCTGTCGATGGGTGTGGCCTTGCCGCTTTCCCTGATAGAGAAGAACAACTGGCGCAGCACAATCAGGAGCAAAATAGGCGGGAACATGAAATTCATCAGCCTATCAGGAACGAAGGTAACGCGGCAGGCGATGATGACGATGGCTATCAGGAAGGTTGGAATATAAAGCCTGAAGCTATGCCGGATTTGCTCAGGTTTCACACGCAGCATCAGGGAACCGGTGATGGCAATGAGCAGCCAAAGGAGGGTGTTGACATGCTTGGCGCTCAGCATTACATAGTCGTCACCATGCAAGGTGAAACCTACCACAAGGAAATATACAATGGTGCCCAAAAATATCGAGAATATAGACAATTGTTTCTTGGGAATAAATCGTCTCCGCTTGAAGATTCGGGCAAGCAGCAAAACAATCAGTGAGGTCAGAACCCAGGCGATAATCAATCCGACCAGCTGTATGCCAAGGACGACCACCAACATGGCATTGACGCCCTTGCTGGAAAGATTACCCCAAAAGTTACCGCCTTCTTCTGTTCCTACCGCAGGTTCTTCTGCCGCAACTTCTGAGCTGAGTGCTGTAGTATCGGCAGGCATGGAATCGTTATTGTCAATTTCACGGAAATCATATTGCCCGCGCAGGTCCGACATCACAATGCTCCAATAGTACTGAGGATTCGACATGATTTCCAAGAACGGGGTTTGTCCATCTATAAAGACGTAATCTTCGAGTTCTTGGTATTGGGATTGGGCATAGTTGTAGGTCTCCTTCATGCGCATATAGGCTTCCTGATAATGCGTGCTGTCCGCCTTCACCATTGCTCTGTTGTCGGCATACATTTTCAGAAGATTGGAGGCATATCGGATGCAGGAGTCACGGTAGATTTCTCCTTCAGCATCCAAGATAACGGGTGACGAGAGCGTGTCCTTGACCGAAATTCGGATGACTTCTTTTTCCAGGATGGAAGCCGTGGTGGAGAAATAGAGGTCGAGAGAGTCGTTGTGGTACAAAAGGCTGTCTGGCAGAATCTCTATCTCGATTTCCTTCATCATGGGAGGAAGTCGGCGTAGAGCCTCGATGAGACGGGCATAGCGGTCGATTTCGATGTCCAGGCTATGAACAATGTGTTCGTAAGGACTGATGTCCTTGTTGTAATTGTTGTAATCGGAAGTAACTTTTTTCAAGGCGTATGCCAAGTCAAAAGTCATGTTCTGCTCTTGCGTATAGAGCAGGATGGAGCGCTCGTTTGACTTCGTGATGATGTCCATCAGCTTTTGATGCTGGCCTTCGTAGTCTTCAACAAACCGTTGTTGTGCTTCGGTGCGTTGTTGGTAGCCCAATTGCATCTCTGTCCATAAGTCTTTGAGTATGTTGGTCAAAGACTGCCCGCTCACGATGGCAAAGAGCGGGATGGAAAAAGCAAAAAATGCAATTACAAATGTTAATAACCTTTTCTTTTTATTCATAGTCCACTACTTTGTAGAAAACACGCGCAAAGATACAACAATTCTTTGGATAAAAATCCGCTTTTGTGCCCAGCAAATAGTCTTTTTTACACAAATATTGGTTTTTATTTTGGCAATTCGATCACAAACTCAGTCCCCTCCCCTACTTGGCTCTCGAAGGCAATCGTTCCTCCTGCGGCTTGCATGATATTGTAGGTCAGCGAGAGACCCACGCCCGAACCACCTGTCTTTGTGGTGAAATTGGGCAGGAAAATCTGTCCCTTGTCCTCGTCCTTGATGCCCTTACCGTTGTCTTTCACGGCGATGGTGAAGGCGGTTTTGGTGGCTTCCAAACGCACTTCTATTTTGCCGTCAGGCTTGTTTCCGATAGCTTGCACGGCGTTTTTGATGAGGTTACCGACGGCACTGTTCAAGTTGGTCTTGTCGCCATTGTACGTGTGGTCTTTGGTCTTGTCGTAAAGGTAAGTAAACGTGATGTTTTGCGCATTGTCATAAAGGTTCACCACATTCCCGACCAACTCGGCCAAATCCAATGGCGCCGGGTGATTCTCGGGCAACTTGGCATAGCGCGAGAACGAGGACGCAATGTCTGAAAGAGCGTCAATCTGCTCAATGAGTGTGTTGGCTGTGCGTTGTGTTTGTTCGGGTGTGGCCTTGCCGCTTTCAATGTTGCGTTGCAGCATTTGTACACTTAACCGCATGGGTGTCAGCGAGTTCTTGATTTCGTGTGCTACCTGTCGTGCCACGCCACGCCACGCTGATTCAGTGGTGGTGCGTTTCAATTCGGCGGCACTCTTCTCTAACTCGACGATGAGTTGATTGTACTGCTTCACCAAAGCCCCGATTTCATCGTTGCCTTTCCATTCGATGGGCTCGTTTTTGCGGTCGATTTTGATGCCGCCCAATTTGTTCTGTATCAGCGATAAAGGTTGCGTCAGTCTATTGGTAAGATTGATGACAAAGATTAAGGCGATGGCAAGCAAAACAAGGATTATATTGATATAGGTCAGCACAAAATTTCGGATTTCCTTGTGCAGTTCGGTTGCACTGGTGAAATAAGGGGTATTCAGATAGGCCAAGGCATTGCCGTTGCGGTCGTTGAGCGGGATATAAGCTGATTCATAGACGCCTTTGCCCAAACGTTCTTCGTGCGTATAGTACAGCGCCTTGTTTTGGTGCATGGCTTGGAAGGCTTCCGCATTCATCAGCGGGGCTTGCAGGTTGAGGTCGAAGATTTCCATTCTTGTGGTGGCCAATAGTCTGCCGTTGAGGCCGTAAAGGTTGAGGTCGGTGAAGAAATTTTCGGCATAATGTTGCAGAATTTCGCCCCATGTTTCACGTGAAGCATGGTTGATTAATTCATCGATTTGGATGTCGTTGCTCATCTCGGCGGCTATTGAACGGGTGGTTTCAAATTGCGCGGCACTTGTCTTTTGGTTGTATAGGCTTCGCATGTAGATGACCGAAACAGGTCCGATAGCGAGGAAAGAAATTGCCAAGGTCACAAAGACCACGTTTTGCAAACGTTGGCGGAAACTGCGCCTTTTGCTTTGTCGAGGACGGATGAACCAATAAATCAGCAAATAAGGGATGAGCATACCAAGGAGAAACACAGCAAACGGCGCTGTGGTTTCTGACCAACCTTTTCTCGGTGTGCTGATGACCAGAATTTTGTTGTTGTCGATGTGTTGCGTGTAATGTTTGTATCCTTGTCCGATGGCAAATCCCAATTCTTTTATATTCAGTTCGTTATAGAAACTTGGATAGATGTATTTCCCATATTTGTACACCAGAATATTGTCGCGGTAATGGGCTACCGAATAGTCGTAAGGTTTCGTGCTGTTGGTTTCTTGCAGCAGTTGTGGGAAACCGAAACCTTCTGGAGCGATGGGTTTGTAGAACTCAAAGTACAGCGTTTTGAAACTTAACGAATCAGCGGAATAGACTTTGATTTTGCCTAAATAGTTGGGGTCAAGTGTGTAGTAATCAATAAAATACAGTCCCTCTCCTACCCTTTTCTGTTCGTTGTTTGTGAGTTTGTCAAGAAAATAAACTTCGCAATCTGTTACATAGCCTTCGGGCTGAATGGTGATTTCTTCGTTGGGCTCACAAAGAGTCAATGTGGCGGTATATTGGTTCATCGTTTCGTCGAAAAGTAGCTCTTTCGAGTAGCCCAATACTACCTCTGCCAAAACATTGCTCTCTCCAAAAACCATTTCTCGCAACGCTGTATCGGCTTTCACCAGTTCCACAAAGCCTCCAAACGACTTCTCGAACCTGATGTCCCGCTTTTCCGATAAGTTTGCCGCCAACGCTTGCATTTCGGCGTTTTCAACCCTGTTGGCGTGTCTATAATATAAATAGGTGAACAAAACCGCTAACGCGATAATGATGGCGATACCATATTCAACTTTGAATTTGCTTTTCCTTGTTTTGGCTTCCTTGCGTTTGCCTATGATGAGCAGCACACCTGCCACAAAAAGTGACAAAGCGACGCCGTAAAGGATTTCTCGGTACGGTGACCGCAGCTTGGTGTTTTGTGTGATTTGGCATCCGCTCAACAGTTTGCCTTGTGCCGAAGTGATTTCGTAACCTTCAGGAGTGCCAAATTCTATCTGGTTGTTAATAAGTGGATTGCCGAGGACAAAACGGTTTTCAAAATAGCGGTTGTTGAGTTTGTATGTCGTGTTGATTTGGCGAAATATATAGAAAGTCAGTTGGCCCTTACTAAACGACTTGACGTAATAGTCTCCCGTGAGCAAATTGCAAATGGTATCGTTGTCAGGTGCCAATTTCCGTCGGATGATGCGCGACCCGACGGTGTTGTCGTTCCAGTATAGCAAGGAGTCGTTGTTGTAGACGAAAACGCCCAAGCCGTTTTTTCCATATTGCCCGACTTCTGGATTGTTCTCAATGAGACTTTGGATTTCGCTTTCTACTTTCGAGATTGATTTTTGAACCTGCTTGGCGAAGTTTTCGGGTTTTGTCATCAGCCGAGACGTAACGACCATCCCGGTGCCGATGACAACAGCCATAAGAACCAGAATCCAACCCAACGATTTCCATATTTTTCGCCTTTTGTTCATATTTATTTGATAATGAATGTCTTATAAAATATCTCGTTTGCGGCGCTTTTTCTTTATATTTGACCTCGTCTTCGTCTTTCTCCAAAAACGTCTTAAACGACCTAAAAATGGCCAAAAATCGAATTTAGTCTTTTTGCCGTTCTAGAACGTACACCAAACTTGACCATTCTCCGCTTTTTCTAGCCTTACGATTGGATACAAACCCTCTCATCACACCTTTTAATAAAGGTAAGGTGTGATTCTTGTATTTTTCGCTCATGTAGGAGATGTAATACGCATCCCAAACCAATTTGTCGGTTTTTTTCAGTTTCAATTCACTCGTTTTGAAAATATTATTGATGGATTCGCGACAGAAATGATTAAGATGGCGCGGGACATCGTATGCGGCCCAGTATTCCTTGTAATATTGTGCATCCGCCGATTTGAAGTTCGGCAGCGCCAAAACAAGGCGACCGCCTTTCTTCAACAATCTTTGTAAGTGTCGGATTTCTTCCTTCAAGTCATCAACATGTTCCAAAACGTGCCACATGGTAATCAAGTCGAAGCTTTTGTCTTGCAAGGTGCCAATATCTTCTGGGTTGAGCAATTCTGCCTTAACTTTCTTCTTTGCGATGACTTTGGCCTCTTCAGAAGGTTCTATTCCCGTGCATTGCCAACCGTGTTGTTCCATCGTTTTTAGGAAATCTCCTGCCCCGCAACCAATCTCCAACATTTTTCCTTTTGCCATGCCTATTGTAGCCATCTTGTATTTCTTTTTTAGGTTGAAACCTTTTACTGTTTCGTAGATGCGTGGTATAAAACCAGTCTTGTTTTCTTGATGGCTATAGTACTCCTCGGATTGGTAATACTTTCCAATTTCTTCGGCGTTTGGCCGTGGTTCAGTAAAGAGCAAGCCACATTTCAGACATTCATGTATTTCGAAGGCTTCTCCGGTCAGGAAAAGATCCTTTACCCAGAGATGCATTTGCGTCTTTTCTGACTCACACCAAGGACATTTCTTTTTCATCTTTTCTGTTTTGTTTCACATGGAACATTTGCTATCTACCTAAAAATATTGCCAAAACATTAATATCAGCTGGTGAAATTCCGCTGATTCTTGAGGCTTCTCCCAAAGTGGTTGGTTTATATTTGTTCAACTTTTCTCGACATTCATAGGACAAGGCTTGTATGGTATGGTAGTCGAAATCTTTGGGAAGCTTGATGAACTCCAAGCGATCTAATTTTTCGGCCAGTTCTTGTTCTTTTTGTATGTAGCTGTCGTATTTGATTTGTATCTCTGCTTCTTCTAAACATTCTTTGGTGAATTTATCGCAATTTCTGTATTGTTCGAGCGAAGGCAGGGCCTCTATCATATCAGAAAGTTCGATTTGCGGACGCAATAGTAGGTATGACAATCTGTTTTTTTGTTCCACTTTTGAACTGCCCTTTTGCTCCAACAGACCGTTGATTTCATCAGGATAGGCGTAAGTTTCTTCCAAATACGTCTTGATTTCTTCAACTTTACTGTTTTTCTCTTGGTATTTTTGGTATCGGTCGTCTTTGGCCAAACCGAGACGATAGGATAGTTCTGTCAGTCGCGTGTCGGCGTTGTCTTGCCTCAATAGGATACGGTATTCTGCTCTGCTCGTAAACATTCTGTAAGGCTCATCTACACCTTTGGTGATAAGGTCATCGATGAGTACTCCGATATATGCCTCTGTCCTTCTTAAAACCAATGGTTCCTGATCTTTTAATGCTAAACTGGCATTGATACCCGCCATCATGCCTTGACAAGCGGCCTCCTCATAGCCCGTCGTTCCGTTGATTTGTCCGGCGAAATAGAGGCCGTGTATAAGCCGTGTTTCAAGGGTGTGGTGCAACTGTTCTGGCGGGAAATAGTCGTACTCGATGGCATAACCTGGACGGAAAATCTTGGCGTTTTCAAAACCTTCAATTTGCCGTAAAGCTTCGTATTGGATATAGTCTGGCAGAGAGGAACTGTACCCATTAAGATAGTATTCCTCTGTCGTCCAACCTTCGGGCTCCACAAAGAGTTGGTGGCTATCTTTTCCTGCAAAACGCTCGATTTTGTCCTCAATACTGGGACAGTATCTTGGGCCAACACCTTGGATACGTCCATTGAACAAGGGCGAGTACTTGAAGCCTTTGCGCAGCGTTTCGTGCACTTTTAACGAGGTGTGTGCTATCCAGCAGCTTCTCTGCTTGCTGATTTTGAACGGCTCGGTATAGGAAAAACCAACTACATCGTCATCACCTTTTTGCTCGATGAGTTTGCCGAAATCGATGGTTCTGCCATCGATTCTCACGGGTGTTCCTGTCTTGAGTCTTTTGGCTTCAAAACCGAGTTCTTTCAGCTGTTCGGTAATGCCATGACTAGCCACCTCGCCCATTCTTCCGCCCGAAAAATGCTGTTCCCCAATATGAATGATGCCGTTGAGGAAAGTGCCGTTGGTAAGGATGACGGCCTTGCTCTCAATCTCACCGCCCATCATCGTCTTAACTCCTTTAACCTGGTCGCCATCGACCAACAAGCCCACAACCGTATCCTGCCAGAAGTCGAGGTTGGGCGTCTTTTCCAAGAGGCTGCGCCACTCGGCCGAGAACATTATCTTGTCGCTTTGGCAGCGCGGACTCCACATGGCAGGACCCTTTGACTTGTTCAGCATCCTGAATTGTATCATGGTGCGGTCGCTGACAATACCCGAATAGCCGCCCATGGCGTCGATTTCACGGACGATTTGTCCCTTGGCGATGCCGCCCATAGCGGGGTTGCACGACATGGAAGCCATCAAGCGCAAGTCCATGGTGATGAGCAAGGTCTTGCTGCCCAAGTTGGCCGCTGCCGCCGCCGCTTCGCAGCCTGCGTGACCAGCTCCCACAACGATTATATCGTATTGTTCAAATATCATCTTTTGTCAGTGTTTCACGGGAAACAATATATTTAACAAATTGATAATCATCTAATTAAATAGTAATTTCAACGCCTCTTCCTCTTTTTCACGCATGGTTTGTTCGTCCTCGTCGGTATGGTCGTCGAAGCCGATGAGATGCAGTACGCCATGGATGATGACGCGGTGCAATTCACTCTCGTAACTGCGACCAAAGGTCACGGCATTCTCCTTGATGCGGTCCACGCTGATGCAGAACTCGCTCGACAACACAGTCTCGCAATCGGTCAAAGGAAAGGTCACGATGTCGGTGTAAAAGTCGTGGCCAAGGCGCTGTTTGTTGATTTCCAACAGCTGGTCATCGCTACAAAAATAGTAGTACAACTCCCCTATCGTCTTGCCGTAACTTTGCGCCACCGCCTCAATCCACGCTTTCGTTTTTTGCGGGTCGATAGGCGGCATGTCCACATCCAATGTGCTAAATCTGATCATCTTATTGCGTGTTTTTCTTCAAGTAGTATTCGTTGATTTTGTCCTTGTAGTAAGGCGCGTATTCTATCGGGTTGGTGCGCAAGAACTCCTGGTTTTTCTTGAGCGTTTGCTCGTAGAGATACTCGTCAATCTTGCGGTCGAAATGCGAGCCTTTGAACTCGTTGGACTTGCGTTTTTCCTCTTGTTCGCGCTTCTCCTGTGCCTTTTGCGACTCCAACATTCGGGATTCTATGCGTTGGCTACGTTCAATCATCTGGCGGTTGATTTTCTTGTTCACCAGCTCCTCTTCCAACTTCTCCATGTCCTTGATGATTTCGTTCAGGCCATCGTCGCCGATTTGGCCGTTTTCCTTCATTTCGTTAAGCATCTGTTGCATCCCTTGGCGCAACATCTCCTGTTCGGCCGCCATGCGCGCAAACTCCTCGCTCATCGAGTTTTGCTGCTGTTGCCCTTGCTTCTCTATCTGCTGCTGCATCTGCTTGAGTTGTTCGCTCATCTGCTGTTGCAACTGTTGCATTTTTTGCATGCTTTGTTGACCTTGACCTGGTTTGGGCCTTGAACACGACATCGGCATCCCCATGGATTCCATGCTGTTTTCCATGTTTTCGAGCGACTCTGCCAACATCAATGCCAAGTTGTTCATCGACATCATGGCGGTTTGCTGGTGGCGGGCGGCTTGCGAAAGTTTCAGGTTGTTCAGCTGTTTCATCGCATTTTCGGTCTGGTTTTCAATGCTATGCAGCTCATCAAAAACAAAATTCTGGACAGCAGGTTGGCGCATGGCCATGCTGCGAAGCGAGTCGCGAACCATATTGAAATTGTCGGCGATTTCTTTTTGTCTGACAATCTTGTCAACCAACGACGGGTCATCGGTGCGCAAGGTGCCAATTTCGGACATCAGTGCCTCTTGTTCATGCGAGGCGTGGACGACATTTTCCAGCAAGATACGCATCAAATGTGCGTCTTCGGCCAGTTGCTGCATGCCCTCCATTTGCATCTGCATCATCATGTTGTTGGCCATCTTTTGCATCTTTTCGCCTGCGCTTTGTTTCTGCTGCTGCGATTGTTGTTGTTGGCCGGACTGCTCGTTTTGCATGGCGTCATCGAGGTCTTGTTCGATGCTTTCCTCCATTTCCTCGTCCTTTTCCATGTTGAACGGCTGTTGCAAATCTTGGTTTTTCTCCAAGAGTTGGTCGAGTTCGTCCATCATTTTGTCAAACTCCTCTTTGGCTTCCTCTGCCGATTTTTGGTCACCCTCCTCACCTGCTTCTTTATTCTGATTTTCAGCGTTTTGCTTTTGTAATTCTTCACCTAATTTATCTAATTTGTTGGCTAAATCGGTGAGGTCTTTTTCCATTTTCAGTTGCTCTAACAGCGACAAGTTGCGGTCGAGCAACTCCTGCATCGACTGGTTGTTTTTCTTGATGTCCTGCATCATCTGTTGCATCTGCTCGCGCGGCATTTCCTCCAACAGCTTGTCGATTTGTTCCATCATCTTGCGCATTTCCTCTGGAATCACTTCGTCGAAGAGCTTGTTGATTTGCTCCTGTTTCTTGAGGAGGTCTTCGTTGCCCAAATCATGCTCTTTCATGAAGTCTTCAAGTTTTTCCTGCTCTTGCTGCAACTTATTCCACTCATCCTGAATCTCTTGTTGTTTTTCCAACAGGTTTTTCATCTTCTCCTTGTCCGACCAGTCCAAATCTTTCTTTTGGAGGAGGTCTTGCAGCATTTTCTCTATCTCATCTTGCAGTTTGTCAGCCTCTTGCGACTTCTGTTCGAGGCGTTCCATGATGTCTTCCGAGGTGTTGTCGGCGATACTGTCCAAAGCGGCCTCGGAAGGCTTGTAATAAGTGAACGTCTCGGAGCGCTTCGACTTGGGCCCATGGAAACCGTCGTTGTCCCACACCTCAAAATAAACCTCCATGTTCTGGCCAGGCATAATGCCAAGGCTGTCCATATTGAACTGGTAGAAGAACGAAGAGCGGGTTTGTTTGAGGTCTAAAGGCACTGACTTGACGATGTTTTTCTCAATAGGTTCCTTGACTTTGCAGTTGAAGGTTAGCTTGCTGAAGCCATAATCGTCGGTGACGAGACCCGAGAAATACACGTCGGTGGAAAGTTCTTCATCGAAGGACTCCACGCGGATGTCGGGATAAGCATCGGGCAGCACATCGACAGAGAAGGGTAGGGGCTCCAAGGTGTTGTTCCAAGTATTCTCTACTTGCACCTCAAATTTGGTGGATTGTCCAGCAACAAACTGATAGTCAAAGATGTCATCTGTGGCGGTTAAGTTGGTGGTCAGGGAGTCGCGGGTAACGGAAACTTTCTCGGTGTCGCGGGTGATGAAGCTGAACGTGAGGTTGGTGCCTTGCGGGACGATAAGTCTCGTTTTGCCCACAAGGGTTTCGTTTTGCCGATGGATGTAGGCAGGATAACGCACTTCACAGCGATAGGAGAGTAGGGTAGGGTTGGGGTGCACCGTGATGTGGATGGGATGGCTGGTGTATTCTCCGCCGACCACATTAAAACTCAGGTCGTTGTAAAGGTTCTTGAAAGTGTAGCTGAAATCGTTGACCGAGGCTTTGGTCATCAGTTGTTGCCCCAATTCGCTTTTCACATAGAAAGCATCAGGGATACGACCGCCCGTGACGTGGATGTTGAATTTCACTTCCTTGCCTTGCGTGGTCTCAATTTCATCTTGCTCGATTTCAACCTGATAGGGGAGGGGCTTCTCGTAATTCTGCTCGTAGTTGACGATACGCTGTGTGGGTTGCACGGCGAAGGAAGGCAAAAACACCATCAGCAGTATTAATAAGAGGAATAACCCGAAAAAGATACCCAAATACTTCAAGTTGCCGCGCAGGTCGACGGCATCGGTAAAACGGATAGGGGAGAGGCGCGCACTACGTTGCTCGATGGTAGCAGCCAAAAGTGCATTGTCGGCATCGCTATCCATCTGATTGCTCAACTGTATGGTATTCAGTAGCTTGTCCTTGATTTCGGGGAAAAACTTACCAATCAGCACCGAAGCCTGTTCCACCGACATTTTCTTTCGGAAACGGATGAGGTTGACTAACGGAATGAGGAAATAATAAATGCCTACAAAAGCGCTACCTGCCAACAAAAACAGGAAAAGTACAAATCTGCCTTTGGGCGGGAACCACGAGAAATACTCCAACCCATTGATGAGCAGGTAGAAGACAATCCATAGCATGGCACCCACCAACACGCCTTGTATCAGGCGGTTAAGGTAATACTTCCGCGTGAAGCCTTCGATTTTCCCTATCAATCCGTTAGGTGCAGACATATCCAATATAGAATTACCTGCAAAAATAGGGAATTTTTGTGAATATAGCGGTTTTATTGTTGCAGAGCGACTACACCGCAAGCAGCACCAGCAGCTGCGCCGTGAAGATACGCAGGAACATCGTTAGGGGATAGACGGTGGCGTAACCCATGTTGGGGAGCTTGCAGCCTTCGGGGGCTACGGTGTTAGCGAAGGCCAAAGTGGGTGGGTCGGTGTGGGAGCCACCAATGAAACCCATCAACGTGTAATAGTTCGTCTTCAGAACCAAACGTCCGAAAGTCGCCACAAGAATGGGTGGCACGATGGTGATGATGATACCATAAACTACCCACATGTAGTGCACTTGTACAGTTTCCACGAATTTGCCGCCTGCGCCGAGACCTACGGCTGCCAGGAAGAGCGCGATGCCCACTTCACGCAGCATCCACACGCCATGGCTGTCAGTGAATTCCGTTGTAAACCAACCTTTTCTGACGCCTAACCAACCACCGATAATGGCTACCACCAAAGGTCCGCCAGCCAAACCGAGTTTGATGGGTGCTTTCATGCCCACGGGGATAGGAATGGAACCGACTATGATGCCAATCGCGATGATGATAAAGATGGGGATGAGGTTCGCTTTGTGGCGTTGCGATGTGGGAGTAGCTTGCTTTTCTGCGTTGGATTCCAGTGTGTTTTCGGCTGTTGGTTCGTTTTTCAGGTCGATACGACAAAGCGGACGCAACAGAATACAGGTCATGATCATGCCCACGACGGCTATGGGATAAGTCACGGCATAGCCCGCCGCCAGACGGTCGGCACCTCCCTCGATGCCCAAGTCACTGACAGCTTGTTGTGCCGCCGAAAGTCCAGGCGTGTTGGTGATGGCACCCGTGTAAACGCCTGCCATGTCGGCGAGGTCCTGATGTGCGACCTTGGAGACGATGACTGTAATCAAGACACCCAGTGCCACATTAACCAACGCCATGAGGTTCATGGCCAGTCCGCCTTTCTTGAACGAGCTGAAAAATCCTGGTCCAACTTGCAAACCCACAGCCACCACAAAGAGTATCAGTCCAAACTCCTTGATAACGTGCAGCATCTCTGCATTAAGTGAGACCCCGAGGGCGCTGATGAGGATGCCCACAAACAACACCCAAGTGATGCCCAAGGTGACATTGGCGATTTTGATTTTGCCCAAGAGCAATCCGGCAAAGATGGAGATGGCCAAATAGAATATCGTTGGTCCAACACCAGAACCTGTGAAGAGATTGAGCATGATGATTGGTTTTAATGAAATTGCCCCGCCGAAGCAGGGCAATTTCGTAATTGATTAAGAATGAAACTTTTAGTCACCCAATGTGGCCACCATGACGGCCTTAATGGTGTGCATGCGGTTTTCGGCCTCGTCGAAGACGATGCTGTTCTTGCCTTCGAAGACCTCTTCCGTGACCTCAACGCCATCCAAACCAAACTTCTGGTGGACGTCGCGACCGACTTTGGTTTCGAGGTTGTGGTAAGCCGGCAGGCAGTGCATGAACTTGCAGTTCGGGTTGCCCGTCATTTCCATCATCTGCTTGTTGACCTGATAAGGCATGAGGAGGTCGATACGCTGTTTCCAAACCTCGTCGGGTTCGCCCATGGATACCCACACGTCGGTGTAGAGGAAGTCGCAGCCCTTGACGCCCTTCTTCACATCGTCGGTGACGGTCACCTTGGCGCCCGTTTCCTTGGCGATCTTCTTGCAGGTGTCGATGAGTTCCTTGTTGGGTTGCAGTTCCTTCGGAGCCACGATGCGGACGTCCATGCCCATCTTGGCACCACCCACCATCAGCGAGTTACCCATGTTGAAGCGGGCGTCGCCGCAGTAAGCAAAGGTCACTTGGTTGAGGGGTTTGTCGCTGTGTTCCATCATGGTGAGGAAGTCAGCGAGGATTTGGGTGGGGTGGAACTCGTTGGTGAGGCCGTTCCAAACGGGAACGCCAGCGTATTTAGCCAGTTCTTCAACGATGTCCTGACCGAAGCCACGGTACTCGATGCCGTCAAACATACGACCCAGCACACGGGCGGTGTCTTTCATCGATTCCTTGACGCCAATCTGTGAGCCAGTGGGGCCGAGATAGGTGACGTGAGCGCCTTGGTCCTTGGCGGCGACTTCAAAAGCGCAGCGGGTGCGGGTCGAGGTCTTTTCGAAGATCAGGGCGATGTTCTTGCCCGTGAGGTGAGGTTGTTCGGTACCTGCATACTTGGCAGCCTTAAGGTCGGCGGCGAGTTTCAGGAAAAAGCGGATCTCTTCCGGAGTGAAGTCCAAAAGCTTCAGGAAGTTTCTGTTTCTGAGGTTAAAAGCCATTTTATTGTGATTTAAGTGTGAATGTTTCTGAAAAACGCGGCAAAATTAGGATTTTTTCCCGTATCTTTCAAAGAATAGTTTTGTTTCTGTATTTTTGCAGCCTCAAAATGAAACTAATATGAAAGAAGTTAGAGTAAGATTTGCCCCCAGCCCGACGGGACCTTTGCACATCGGGGGCGTGAGAACGGCGTTATATAACTATCTGTTTGCCAAGAAGAACGGCGGCAAGATGATCCTCCGTATCGAGGAC
>Ga0265298_10004201_pt1 | contig 18513 bp, 12 predicted proteins | sample AusTroGonzalo_MG_3_FD_193486 | JGI IMG/M metagenome (GOLD analysis project Ga0265298, IMG submission 193486) | Bovine rumen microbial communities from tropical cattle in Woodstock, Queensland, Australia - Gonzalo_01 | ecosystem: Host-associated > Mammals > Digestive system > Stomach > Rumen ... | reverse complement strand
ATCACCAGTGCCACCAAAAGCAGTACTAAACCCTCCTATCGAATTCCTATCCGCATACATTTGTACCAATTCATCCCTTGTGGGCATCTTCCAACCAGTCATTCCCTCCAAAGATAAGTTGTTGCAATAGGAATTAGCCGCACTCCATTCCATGTAATTCCCGGGATCAGGAGCCACATAATAGGTATATCCTCCATATTGAAAAGTTGGGAAGGCTTCTGTAGTAAAAGACTTCTCCTCTCCATACGAAATGCCTGCGGAGTTGTTTGCATATGCTCTAACATAATAAGTCGTATTGTTTTGCAAATTAGTCATGTTACAACTATAAGCACCAATTCCGCTACCACTAGTCGCTGTACTATTATTGATGGTAGGGTGGGGAGAAGTGTTCCAACATATTCCTCTGCTTGTCACATCCGAACCGCCATCAGAAATCACATTACCGCCACATGACGCACTTTTAGCCGTAATATTAGTTACATCCATAGTTAACACCTCAGGAGCATTGCTACTCTTTTTTGCCTTAACCTCCAACTCTATTCCACCTGCATTAGGTGTAGTAATAAGCAAATTGGTACGATTTTCACCATATCCCAACAAGTCCCTATTGATGATTACATATATTGGTTTAGTATCACCGACGCTTACCGTACCAGTCGAAGGTACGACCTCATCAATCCAATTGGAAGTCTTTGTAATCGTAAACTCCAATGTTATATTACCATTATTGAAAATGCTGAATGTCTTTTGGTTCAACCCAGCATCATTACCAAAATCCAACTCCGAAACCGTATTTCCATCATTATCGACGATTTTCAACGAAGATAGTTCTTTCTGCATTTGAACATCACGGCTAATGGAATTACCGTTTTCAATCTTAATCACATAGTCATCGTCCAAATCTACGTATCCATTTTTGGATAAAGACAATGAATATGAGCCTTCAGCCAAGTCGTTGAATTGGAATCTGCCGTCAGAGCCGGTCAACGTGGTCTCGCCCCTTGGATTGAGTCGAACATTGGCGTTATTAATAGGATTTCCAGACGAATAGTCCGTCACGGTTCCATAAATAGTCCCATATTTTCCTATTTCTGGTTCTTCTGGTTTGCAGCCAAGCATTGCGCAGCATACAATTAACAATAAAGCGAATTTGATTTTCATAATAGTATAATTTGGAAGTTAGTATTCAGCGATAATGCAATAAATTTATAATTAGAGTTTGTATACTTCAGGACTTAGATTGATGAATCTTGGTGCGCACATTCCCACATTGGCACCGATATAAGTCGGGTCACAGATGAAATAGGTCTTGCCTTCAAATGTAAAATAACTGCCGCTGAGTTCCTCTGTAAAATGGACAGCCGTGGCCATGTGTTCCGGATAACTCAACAGCACCACGTCCAAACCGAGCAAATCATGCACAAGAATGGAGAACAAGACGGCACGGTCTTCGCAATCGCTGTATGGATAGAAGAACGTCTCGTCAGCAAACAACGTGCGTTCATATCCAAACTGGCTCTGGTCTGTCTTGTAATCGAAGGCTGTTTGCACGAAGTTGATGAGACGGTTGGCAGCCTCAATCTGGCTTTTCCCCTCTATCCCCTTGCGTAACACGGGATAAAGTTTCGCTTTCACTTCCTCACTCAAGCCAGCCCAACAATAATTGGTCCACATACATTTCGGATAACCCTCATAGAAGTCCATTAGATTCTTGTTCGTCGAAAACGTCACGGAGAGTTCAGGATAACGCTCGGACTTGAATTCCCTATTGCTTGTCGCTTGATAAGCGAATTTAGGCGGGCAAGGCATTCTTAAGGACATTATCCGTTCATTCTTTGAAAAAGCCTTGTTGAACATATAGGTTGCTCCTCGTTCATTGGTACCTAAGGCGTATAACCGTTCGCCTTGGTAATTAATACAGCAACGTTCATAGATGATGCCGTCAAACGGCGCAAAGCCCACAAGATGACCGTTTTTGTTTCCTATTCTCACCTTGTAGCCCGACTGAGCCAAAAGATAAACCTGCATCAACATGGCCTCGTCGGTGGCTTTGCCCAAGAAACGCTCAGAAAGGTCACGCAACAGGCAATAGTAAGCCCAATCTCCCAAAGTGAGTTCACTGCGTAGTCGAAGGCAATCGTCGAGCAAGGCATCACTTTGGGGAGACGAAAGATGCAACCAAGCGTCGGAAACTGCAGTTTCAGAAGTATCCTTTAGCTTGAACTTCATACTCTTGTCAAGGTTGACCATGCAAGTCGTACCATAGCAAGTGAATTCATATTCAGTAGTCGACGGAACGGGCGACGGTTTTGGCACATCAGGCCGTTTGACGGGCTGGATAGGCGATGGCTTAGGAGTTGGAATCGGTTTGTAAGGTATGGGGTTGGGCAAATCTGGTATCGGCATATCCTTATTATACTCAAACGGACGAGGCGGTTCGGGAAGCACGGGCGTTGGCTCACCACTCTGCAATTGGAAAGTCTCCCAACGCTCGCGCATGAACCGGGCATATTCCTCATTGGCACGACGGCGATAATCGTCATAGTTTTGGTTTATCGAATCCCTATAGCGCTCCATTTCCTGCCTTTTCTTGTTTTTGTAGTCCTGAAAATCTTGGGCTTTTATGGGCAAGACGAGCATAAGCAAGCCAAAGAACAAGAGTGTTTTTTTCATGGGCTTACATTTTCATGTTTAGTCGCATCATTATTCGTTCTTCTGCAAGGTCAAGTTGATGTCCACTACGCTACCTGCGACCGTAGTCACAGTTTTGCGGTTGGTGACATACCCTGTTTTCTGCGCCGTAACAGTATATTGGCGTGCATCTAGGCCGAGAAACTCGAAATGGCCATCGTTCCCAGTGTAAGTGTTCATTCCGCTAGGGCTTAATGTAACAGTGGCCTGCTGGACAGGGTCGCCTGTGTCCAAGTCGATGACCGTGCCAGAGATAGTACAGAATGTATCATAAGTCACAGGTTCACACGAGGTGGCCATTGCTATCAATGCTATTATTAATAGGAGTGTTTTTTTCATCGTAATAATTCTTATTGTTAATGTGTTAGAAATTCATGGTTACAGCTAATCCTGCCGATTCGGGAGTGGCGTATGGAACGAAACTGATCATTTTCCCATCCACTGCGACATAAGGGGTGCCTCGTGATATCACTCCGTCGATAATGTTCCACGCATATACGCTTATGGCACCGGCAAGAAGCCCATAGCTCACATAATTATAGGTGTTGGCATTGGCCGCATAACGCTGTTTCAAGCTGGCATTATTAGTGGAACCAATCATAGCCGTATAGTAGTTTTTTCTCGTTTGTGCAAAAACGAAGCCTCCAATGCAAAGCACTTCGCTGGCGATGATGGTCGTTGCCTTGATTTTTTGCCCTTTGTAAAACTGCATCATTCCCGGGACAAACACACGGGCAGAAAACGGATATCGGTCTGTAGCAGTCACCTTTTCTATTTCAGAAGTCTGGTAACTTGGATTGTTCGGGGTTTGATACAGGAAATAGCCTGTCAGGCAATTGTCTGTGTCTTCCCAATAGGAAGCGACATAGCCTGATTTTATCCAAGCGTTTTCTTCGCCCACTTTCAGTTTTCTGCGTCGTTTGATTTCGTTTTGGGCTTTGTAAATGATGTTGTCTTTATTGTCACCGCTTTCAACAACGACCTCCAAATAGGATTTGGCTAAAGGCTTGTTATAAGTGGATGTGGCCCAATTCGGCCTGTTTTGACCTCTGAGGGATAATGGCAATGTGCAGGTGATGCACATTGCCAAATAGAGCAGTTTTTTCGAAAAGTTCATGGTGACGGTCATTTTTCTGATCCTTGTTCGAAAATCTTGAAGGCAGAATCGCGAAACGCCTTTTCGTTCTGGCGCACCTGCTGTTTGATGTCGGCAGGTACGTCGTCATCTTTTTCAATGCCATCCAAAAGAGAATTGACCAAGTCTGACTTTTTTACCAAAATGCCAATGTAAATCTTCTGGTATCCTGCATCGTCAATCTCGCCAAAGGTACGACAATCTTCTTCTGTATCTCCCAAGAATCTATCTATGACTTCTTCGCCCGCACTTTCGATATGTGACGCTGCCGAACTCTTGCTGTCAATGTCTAATTGATCAAAATAGTCGCGCACAACGGCCTGATATTTTCCTCCGATTTTTTGTTTCACTTGTTGCCTGACGCTGTTCAGAAGCTTGTTGATGACAAGAGTATAGTCGCGTTCTCCTTCTCCTCCAGCTTTCACTCTTGTGAAACCGCTTCCAGCAAAGTATTCTTCATCATCATAACGCATGCACGGTTGGATAGTTGTCTCTTCTGTTTGGCGAAGTTCGTTTTCACGATCTCTCATTCTGTCGTTCCTGCCACTTCTGTTGCTTTGTGCATATAGGGATTGTAAGTTAACCATCATCAGAAGTGATATTACAATAATTCTTATCGTTCTCATGGTAAATTATTATTGTTGGTTTTCTTTGAATTCGTTGTATTCTTTATTGTTTGAGTCTTCAAACACTTTAAAAGCACTGTCGCGGAATTGCTTTTCGTTGAAACGCACTTCCAATTCCTTGTCCTTTGACAACTCGTTTACTGCGTTGTCAAGGAACTTCTTTTTACTCGCCTTAATGGTCATGTACATCATCATGTTGCCGTTTTCATCAGGCTCAGTGTTCTTGCGACAAACTTCGTATGTGTCATTGATCATGGCACGAACAACCAGGTCTCCTGCACTTTCAATGTGTGACCTCTCATAGCTGCCTTCCTCAGTGTCCATTTGGTCGAAATAATCACGAGTGACGGCCTTATACTGGGCAGATAGTTTTTGACGCATTTGTTGTTGGGCAGAGCGAAGCGTTGCCGTAACGGCAGTGTTGATGGAATTGGCTTTGACTTGACGCATAGCTGTGGCATAGAACCACTCGTCGTCATCATACATTTGACAAGGCATTTCCGTAGCTTCTGCTGCGCGGGCAGCCTGCTTTCTGGCTATTTCTTCACCGACAGCAGCATTGGCCTCACGTTGCTTTTGGGCTTGTTCGGCTTGTGCTTTGGCATCCTCGTTACGTTGTCTTGCTTGAATCAGCTCGGTTTCCCGGTTGAGTCGTTCAATTTCCGCATTGGTTGCTTTTTTGTTGCTTCCGCATCCTGCAAAAGCAAGCATGGCCAGCATTGCCATTCCGAATTTGTTTAATCTTTTCATTTTGTTGAGATTTAATTGTTTAGAAGTTCTGTTTAATCATGTTCTGTTCTTGATGGCAAAAAGACAACAAAAAAGCGTGAAACTCGACCGTTTCCCGCTATCCAAGGTATTTGGCGTAACCTGTCTCACCCGGTGAAATAGTCCAGCTCACGCTAGCTGCGTGAGCATTTCGACTAAATCTTAGTGAGCACTTCTTCTTTAAAATCGCCAAATTTTAGGATAGAAGTATTTTCGTCTCTATGCTTGCTTAATTATTAATAAGGTGTGGTTTTTCTTGTTCTTATTGTTCGTTTTTATATGATACACATCCGCTAATTCATGCCGCAAATATACGCTTTTTTCATTTCAAAAAGCAAAACAATGGAAAAAAGTCCAAAATCAAACCGTTTTTGCATCACAAGATAGATGTTAGGTGGATTTTACTCCGCAAACATCCCCTCAATCAACTGAACTAAACCACTCTGGACTAGTCCAGAGTGGTTAGTTGTTGTTGATATAAACGGGACGAATGGTATAGTCGGCACGTGGCACGTTGATAGCCACCACCATTTTGCCATCTATTTCAACAATCTCAACATCTTCATCCTTCAGAAGGTTCATATCCGAATTCGTTCCTTCATCCCTCCCTTTTTTTGACTTTTTTCACTCCACCCTACTCCGCTTATCAAGAAAACCCCTATCTTTGCCATTCAACGTCGACAATGTCAAGCCTCAACAACAAACATCATGAGCAAGACAAACCTTGATAATACCCTGCCTCTCCCTGCAAAGCTCAACGACGAGGAATTCTTCATCCTCAGCCTCATCACCTACCTTGATTCCGCACTACAGCAAAACACGATGCAGTTTATTTGCAAGCAACACAGATTCAATATATTGCGTGTTAACGACATCATTAAAAAGCTCAACCGACTCGGAATCATCTCACAAGCCAACCGCTATTGGGCTCCATACGGAAACACCTATCCGCAATATTATTTCGCCGTCGCATTGAGGCTTTTGGAACGCCACCCAGACGATGTCAACTATCTCGAAAGCCTATACACCAAGCCATCGGGAATCTATGAGTTCCTTTGGCGCGCCGCGAAAGCCCTCCATACCCAAGACCCGAAACTCATCACCAACATACACCTGTTTCCGAATTGGACACGAAGCCCACTCCCCTATCTTGAGCCACTTTTCGGCATTAAGGAATTCTTGCCTGCTTTCGCAAGCCTTAATGTCACACAAATGGAGCAACTTTTACATGACCGACTCGACGACATACTCATTCACGAAACATGGGATGAAAAACAATTGGGTGACCTGCAAGACCTTATCGAATACTATGAAACTTTGGAACCCAAAACGAAGGATGGTTTTTCAGACCTCATAACCACCTACCGATTCCTTTATGATGGCACAAAGCCCACCTGGAAATCGAAAGTTGCAACCCAATGGTCGTTGTGCATCGAGGCCATCCTGTCGCTCTATCGCGGCGACTTGGACACAGCCGGCAAACAGTTTGAAGCCTCGCTGAAACTGCGCAACAAGGTTTCAGATAACAAGAACTTGTTTGAGAATCCCCTACTTGACTTTTTCCTCATCCTCTATTACGCCAAAGCCAATACACCCACAACCATCAAGAAAGCCAACCAGTTCCTCAACAAGTCGGTGACCGACAATTGCGATTACTACCCTTGCCGCATCCTTATCAACTATGTCATCAACGGGAAGGACGACCATCGCCTCGAACGCGAACTTGAATACTGCATGTCGTCTGACCGCGCAAGGACCATCGCAAGGCATCTCACCGCTCTGTTAACCAAATATTTCAACCTGACCGACATTGTCATGAAAGGGTTGTTCAAAACCTCAACCCGTCCCGAATGCGCCTTGCTTCGCCACGAGCTTTCTCCCTATTACGAAACCGCTGACCAACAGGAACTTGAAGCCCGTTTTGGCGGCAAGCCCATTCTGTTTTCGATTCGAAGGAAAGAATATTGGGAAAGCGTCATCGAAAACCTGACTGCACACATCACTGACTCCAAAGAGAAAAGTGGTCAACCAGCCCAGTCCGACACCCGAATCATCTATCTCATCAACGATTACGAGTCGATGGAAGCACTGGAACAGCACATACTTAAAAGCGGGGCTTGGAGTGTCGGAACCCGCATCTCAACGGACAAATTCATGCGTCAGGAATTGGAAAGCATGGACGAGACCGACAAAAGAATAGCGGCTGCCTCGCGTTCCTATAGTTATTATTCCATCTATGGACGCTACGCCATTCCGCAACTTGTTGGCTCCGACCGCGTGTTCTACAGGAACAACCAAGGTCGGCAACCCGTGGAAATCATTGAAGAGAAGCCTTTTATCGCCATCGAGAAAACGAGAGGCGGATTCGTCGTCAAGAGCAATGTACCTGAAAAAGACGAATTTACCTACGATAAAATGACCACAACCCTCATCCGCCGCGACAGCAAGACCCATTTCACCGTTTTCAAACTCACCGACTTCGAGCGGAAAATCATCGAAGCCCTGACAGGATTGGGCAAATTTCCGAAACAAGCCGAAACGAAACTGCTCCAATTCATCGAACAGATTTCGGACAAGGTCGAAATCCACTCGGAACTGTTGGCAGGCGGTTCCACTTTGCAGAAAAAGAAAGGCCTTTCACGCCTGCTCCTTCGCGTTGTGCCCGACAAAGAGACCTTCAGAGTCAGCATCCTATCCAATCCCCTCGAAGGCGGCAAACTCCGCCTTATGCCTGGTATGGGACAGGATACCATATTCGACGAAGCCGATGGCGAGCGTTTCCAAGTGTCGCGTGACATCGAAACCGAAAAAGCCAACCTCTCGGAAATCAAGGATTTCATGCAATCTGAATTGCTTACCTCCGTTTCTGTCAACCAAGCTGAGATTGAGCCAGAAAGTTTGCTTGGACTGCTCGAATTTGTGAGCGACCATTCCGACCGCTACGAAATGGAGTGGCCCGAAGGCAAAAAGCTGAACCTGAAGGCCAAACTGAGCAAAGACATGGTGAACATCAACCTTGTCTCGAAGGAAAACTGGTTTGAGGTGGAAGGCAACATCACGTTCGGGGGCAACAACATGCCGGCTATCGACTTCCTTAACCTGATTTCACAGGGCATTTATAACGAGCGTTTCGTCAAGCTGAACGAGACCGACTACATTGCCATCAGCGAGCAATTGGCCAAATACCTGCGCCGATTGGAAGGATTGGCCCAACAGAACCATGGAAAAATCCGAATTCCTTTCTATCAGGTGGGTGCTTTGGCCGAAATTGTCCACAATACCGAGGGCAGTCTTACTGCCGACAAAGGCATGGAAGCCCTCGTCAAGAAAATCGAGAAAGCCGCCAAAATGAAGGTGGCCATTCCAAGCACGTTGCAGGCCGAATTGCGTGACTATCAGCGCGAAGGCTTCAAATGGATGGTCAGGCTGTCGGAATGGGGTGCGGGAGCCTGCCTTGCCGACGACATGGGCTTGGGTAAGACCGTGCAAACCATTGCCTTCCTACTCTATAAGGCCGCCAAAGGACCTTCGTTAGTGGTTTGTCCAGCCTCCGTCATGCTTAACTGGGCCAATGAATTGGCGCGTTTCGCCCCTTCTTTGGAAGTCAAGATTCTTAATGAATCCTCCGACCGCGATGCCTTGCTTGACAATGCCAAACCATACGATATAGTACTCACCACGTATGGACTTCTCGTCCGCGAAGAGGAAGCCCTTATCAAACTCCAGTGGAACATCGTCTGCCTTGACGAAGCCCACACCATCAAGAACCGAGGCACAAAAATGTCGTCGTCGGCCATGAAACTCAAGGCCGAAAACCGTGTTATCCTCACAGGTACGCCCATTCAAAACTATCTTTCGGAACTCTGGAACCTGTTCCAATTCCTCAATCCAGGACTGCTCGGCACTTTCGACAGCTTCATGAACAAATACATCATCCCCATCGAAAGGGATGGCGAGGAAGAACGCCGTGCGCAACTCAAGCGCATGATTACGCCCTTCATGCTGCGACGCACCAAAGCCGAAGTCATCGAAGAACTGCCTGAAAAGACGGAAATCACCCACGACATCCACTTGACCGATGCTGAAATCACCGCATACGAAACCCTCCGCGAAGCCACCGAACAAGCCCTGCAATCGGAGGACAAAGTGGACGTGAACATTTTGGCGCAAATCACCAAATTGCGCCAAGCCGCCTGTTCCATCAGCCTCATCGAAAAAGGAGGGAAATTAGGTTCAACAAAAGTCGCCGCTGCTGTCGATTTGGTGGAGGAAATTGTTAAATCGAGAAACAGCGTGTTGGTTTTCAGCCAGTTTACCTCATTCCTTGACATGGCCAAAACCGCCATTGAGGAACGTATCGGCAAGGACAAACTGTTCTATTTGGACGGCTCCACACCTATCCGTAAACGTGAGAAGATGGTGGCCGATTTCCAGCACGGCGTGGTTCCTGTTTTCCTCATCAGTCTGAAAGCCGGTGGTTTAGGTCTCAACTTGACCAACGCCAACTATGTCATCCACTTGGATCCGTGGTGGAATCCAGCCATCGAGCAGCAGGCCACCGACCGCGCCTATCGCATCGGGCAAAACAAGAACGTGACCGTATATCACCTGATTTCACGCCACACCATTGAGGAGAAAATCTTGCGCCTCCACAAGAACAAGCGCGACTTGGCCGATTCGCTGCTTTCGGGCAGCAACGTCAGCCGCGCCATGACCATCGAGGATTTGAGGTTTTTGGTGGAACAAAATGGAAACTGACCCAATTACTCCGCCCCCTCAACCAATATCATATCAATACACAAACCCGAACATCCAAATAGGAATAGAATTGCCGATAGCGTATTCTATGTTGTCCTTCACCAAATAGGCGGTTTCTGCATCTTTCACCTGCTTACCGGTCTTGTTTTTTCCACCCACTTCAAAAGTGATTCCGTCGATTTCAAAATCGGAGATTTTAGAAGAAGTCACTTTGTATGCCTCTTGCATCCACATCAGGAACAAGGTCTCGCGCATGGTACCTTCTGTGGGCTTGGTGTCGGAAACGGCGAACGCAATGTTACTGTTGTTCAGGTAGAGTTTCTCCACCTTTTGCAGCAGGGCATCTCCCGTACCTTTCTCGGGCAGTATGTTGAACAACTGCGACGAGGTCAGGTATTCGATATAGTCTGGGAGCTGGTTGCGCCCAATTTCAAGGTCGCGAGCCAGTTTTGAATAGTTGGGCTTGAACGGCACACTATTGGCCAACACATACATGAGCTTTTTCAGTTTGCCCGCCGAGGCGACAGGAATTTCCGCATAATTCGGAATGTCGTGCTCCACGGTCTCATTGACGGCCTGCTTCAAGCGCAACTGAAAATCATCCTCCGAAAAGAAAGGATAAACCCCTTTCTTTCTGTATTCCTCATAGTATTTTAGCGGCCTGTGCTCACCGTAAGGAAAATCAACATATCCTTTAAGAATTTCTTCGAGCGTGGCGGTTTTGAGGCTCCATCCATTGACAATGTTGAGATACTCCCTGAACGAAAGTCCCAGCATAGTGTATTCTATGGCCCTCCGGCTTAAGTCAGCCATACCTCCTTTCCGCAAAGCCAGCAACGAACTCCCCGAATAGACCACCGACAGCAGCGGCAACTTGTCATAAATCATCTTGATCTCCGTTGACCAGCCTTTGTATTTGTGGATTTCGTCGATATAAAGTCGTTTGCCGCCGCGCTTAAAGAAATCGTAGGCCAACTCATACAAGCCGTGACCCGAGAAATAGAAGTCATCAGCCTGGACATAAAGCGTTTCCTCAATGTTGTCAAACCGATAGATGTGCTGAAGCAACAGCGTGGATTTCCCGACACCTTTTTGCCCCAATAATCCAATGAGGCGGTTGTTCCAATTGATTTTGTCGTGAAACGACCTGACATATCCCTTTGGAGTCAGTTCGAGTGCGATTCGGAAGGATTCAAACAAGGTTTCCATACTGAAATTTTTGGCAAAAATAGGAATAATTTTCAATATTGCACTTCGCAAAGTGAAGAAATTATCAAAAATTGCACTTCGTAAAGTGCAATTTTAGAATAAAACCACTTTTTAAGAAGTGCAATTGGAATCAAATCTTACTCCGCAAACATTCCATCAATCAAATCTTTGTAATGTTCTGCGATGATTTTTCGGCGGATTTTCAGGCTTGGAGTGATTTCGCCGTCGTCGATGGTCCATTCGTGGTCAAGTAGCTCAAAACGCTTAATCTTCTCAAAATCACCGAAATACTTATTGTAGGCATCCACTTCCTTGCGGTAACGGTCAATCACAGCCTTGTTCTTTATGATTTCAGCATTGGACGTGTAGGCAATGTGGTTTTCCTCGCACCAAACCTTTAATCTGTCGAAGTTCGGCACAATCAAGGCTGCGGCAAACTTCTGGTTCTCACCCACCACCATCATCATGCTGATGAACGGCGACTCGGTAAACTTGCTTTCAATCAACGCAGGCGAAATGTACTTGCCCATCGAGTCCTTGAAGATTTCCTTCATGCGGCCCGTAATTCTCAGCAGGCCGTCCTCGTCGAACTCGCCAATGTCGCCCGTATGGAAATAGCCGTTCTCGTCGATGGCAATCTTGGTCTGCTCTGAGTCTTTATAGTAGCCCTTCATCACCGGCGAACCTTTCACCAAAATCTCGCCCGACTCAGGATCGATTTTGATGTCAACGCTCCCGCAAGGCACACCCACCGTTCCCGCCTTGATGATACCCAAAGCCAAACTGTTGGTACAAATCACAGGTGAAGTCTCGGTCAGGCCGTAACCTTCGATGACCGGGATTTTCATGGCGGCAAACAGACGAACCAAACGGGGTTGCAAGCTGGCACCTCCAGAGATAATAAACTCCATACGACCGCCGAAAGCTTTTCTCACATCCTTGAAAACCAACCTATTAGCCAAATACAACTTGAAGCGATAGGCTCTACTGTTTTTCTTTCCCGTCTCGTCATAGCGCTCGGCCAACTGGAAAGCCCAATAGAAAATGCGCTTTTTCATGCCCTTCATCTTTTCGCCCTTGCGCACGATGCCGTTATACACTTTCTCGATGACGCGCGGCACAGTGGTGAAATGCTCAGGCTTCACGTCGGCGATGTCGCGCATGATGGTGCCAAAATTCTCCACATAATAGGTCGCGTTACCAAGATACAGGTGCGTAAACAACACCGAACGCTCGTAGATGTGCGACAAAGGCAGGAAACTCACCACTTTTTGCGAACTCGGAACGGGGTAATGCGGACCATAATAGGCCACACAGCTCATCAAGTTGAAATGTGTCAGCATCACGCCTTTTGGGGTGCCGAGAGTGCCTGAAGTGTATATGATGGTAGCCACATCATGGGTGGAAACCGACTCCTTGCGTGATTGCAACGCGGCGAGGGATTTCTTGTCGACCTTCACCGAAACCATCAGTCCGCGAAGTGTCAGTTGACCTTCCACTGGATTGAAAACAAACTCTTTGGGACGCACGGGCATGGCCGCCAGAATCTTCTCCAACTTCTTGTGCAGCAACGAGCCTTCGACGAAGACCACCTTAGGCTCGGCATGGTTGAGGATATATTCAAAATCACTTTGTCGCACCGTGGGATAGATGGGCACCAAAATGGCGCCAATCTGCTGCACGGCGAAATCCACCATGTTCCATTGCGGACAATTGTTGGAAATCACCGCCACACGGTCGCCTTTGGAAACGCCCAAGCCCATCAGCCCCTGACTGATGGTGTCGGTCATCTTCACAAAATCGCGTCCGATGAATTTCTTCCACTTCCCGTCCACCTTGCAGGCGAACATCAACCGTTTCTTGCCGTATTTTTCCACGAATCGCGGCAACAGGTCGAACGTGCGGGGTGGAATGTCAGGGTAGGCCTGGACCGTTTTCCCTTTGTTTGTGTTCTTTTCCATACCATCGAAAAATCGGTGCGAAAATACGGCAATATTTCAATAAAACCAATTTTTTCTCAAAAGGAGTAGATTTTTTTTGAACAAAAGCCGCTGTTTTATCAACGAAAAACAAATGAAAAAACTATTTTTGCACCCGATTTCGTAAAGTCATGCTATCCATTTTCGACGATATGACCCAAGTGACCGAATCCGAAGTGCAACGAATGCTGCCTTTGGTGGACGAACAGCGTCGCGAAGAAGCCCTGCGCTACAAGCATCTGTTCGGGCAATTCGCCTGCCTAAAGTCCTGGCTGATGCTCAAAGACTTATTGAAACCATTGGGAATCAACAATTTGGAAATGGATAAAAACGAGCATGGCAAACCTTTCTTGAGCAAACATTCCGAGGTGCATTTCAACCTCAGTCATTGCAAGAACGGCATCGCCGTGGTGGTTGACTCCTCCCCTGTCGGCATCGACATCGAGAGTTTCAGGGAGGCTGATGACGCACTTTTGCGCCGCACCATGAACCCCGAGGAACTGGAAATCATTCGCCAATCCGACAAACAGACAGAGACCTTCATCGCCTATTGGACCAAAAAAGAAGCCGTGCTGAAACTGCGCGGCACGGGCATCGTGAACGATCTCTACAACGTCTTGGACGGCCAAGGCTACCGACTTGAAACGCACATTAATCGGGAAAAGGGATATGCCTGGAGTGTGGCATATTCGGATAATAAGTAACTATTCAGAATTAAACTACAATTTCTTTTGACACGGGACGCGGGACTTCGGGACACGGGACAAGCCAAACGTCTCGCGTCTCGCAGTCTCGTGTCTCGCGTCTCGCGTCTTTTATGTAAACTAAATTTGCTCATCTACTTATACAACAATAAACACACTTTTTTACAGCGAGTTTTTCCTGATGATTTCCATCATTTCTGCCGGGGTGACGACAAAGTCCATTTCAGGGAAATGCTTGATGTTGCCTGTAACCAAAAACGAATCATCTTTTGAAAGCGCAACTTCATAAAAAACAACGTCTTTGGAGTCAATGAAATCCAATTCCGATGATATTCTGCTTGAAAGAATGCCGTCGGACTTGACCATAGCCAACAACTCTTCGACTTTGGATGCTGGAAGCTGGAACTTCGCCCTATGCAAAACATCCCAATATTCCTGAAGGATTTCTTCATTGTATAAGGGAACGATTCGTTTTTCAGCCAAACAATCCAACAATTCCCGTGTCGGCGATGAAGCATTGGGTGTAATCAAACCAGAGACAATCACATTGGTATCAATGACGGCAAAAATCTTTTTCATACTCACTTCCCTTCCCTTGCCAGCCGGATTTCCTCATTGATTTCCTCCAAAGTCAAATCGGGGAAGGCACCCTGCTCCGCCATTTTGCGAATTTCCAAAAAAGCACGACGGCCCCTCTCATGAATCTCTTCCTTCTCCGACATCTCTATTTCAAATGGAATCCTACGTTGGCGAACCACCATACGGACAAAAATGTTGAATGCCGTGGATGCACTCATACCGAAACCGTTGCAAAGCGCATCGAAACGGTCTTTCAAATCTGAATCCAGACGGATTGTGTATGCTGCTTGTGACATATTGATGATATTTTGATGGCAAAAATACATCAAAAAACAATATATGGCAATGCTTTTGTTGATTTTTTTTCGGCAGGAATTGAAACCTTGTTAATAATTACTCAGAAAAACCACAACCATTCAAACATACGAAAAGACATCCTCCCAAGCCAATCTTGCAATTGGAAATGAGAGGATGACTTATGCCTTGCCGCAAAGAATCAATCAATTCGCAGGGCGAACGAGGCGGACACTTCTTCCGTAATGTCGTGACCCAAAATCGTTACTAGAATAAACATGTTCAGCTCCGATGTGTGAATAATACACCCCAACGCCATTACTATATGTCGAAGACCAATAACCTCCTCCATCTGCCCATTCTATTCCAAAACGAGTTCCTGCGTTACCAGGAAGAAATACTGCTCCATTGGGTTCAAAAACATTTATCCAAACCTCTGAAGGAATTGCATTACTATAAAAAGAGCCTCCATTCACATTATTCAAATAATAAGTGGAAGCATCCCAATTGTCAGGCAACAGTATAGCTCCACCACAACCATTCACTATAGCCAAAGCCCAACGTATTCCTGAATCAGTGTTACGTGTGTCAATCAGATAAATCCATTCGTCATTAGTTAGTGTTCGCCATTGATTCTCCTGATTTCCACCATTGATAATCGCATTATAGCCCCAATCTGCTTGACCAGTTTGGTCGCTTAAATTAAACAATCCTGAACCATAAGCAAAGTATTCGTAATAGTTTTCACTTGTTGACCAAGGTTGATAACAAATAGCTCCATGACTGTAACCGCTTATTCCCCAACCGAAAAGATCCCTATCAATAGTTTGTGACGAACCTGTTTGTGTATAACCTATACAATCCCATTGGTAGTCAGCAAACTTCCAATATGGTGTGGCCGCGCTACCGATGTACTGTAAATTTCCTTGCGAAAAATACACTTGGTTTCCATTGGCATTGATAGTAAACAAACCATTGATTGCTCCTGTCGGGGGTGTCGGTGCTTCAGGCTCTGCGCCAAAAATGAAACTAACCTGATTCGGATTTAATGATCGATACATCAATCCCTTGCCGGGAATCAACTGTTGCAAAGTTCCAAACCATTGTCCGTACACATACGTTGCGAAAGCGGTTTGCGACTTGATTATATCGCCTTCTGTCGGTGGAATGGATTGTAAAGCTGTAGTCACATCCAAAGTGTCGGCACGGGGATAACTGACCCACGTCCAACCTGGATTGAGCGTAATCGTAACTTCTTGTGCCAAAGCGTAATGGCTTGCCATCGTCATCGGAAGCACGAACATCAAAAGCATACTTAGTTTCTTCATATCTGTTTGATTTTAAATTAGTTTCCTTTTGTCTTTTCTGTTCTATCGGCGGACTCCCCTCGTCGAATGTTCAATAAGTTGGTTACGAAAAACACAAAAGAAAAAGCGCGGGAGTCTAACTTTGTTCATCCCGTGCTTAAGGCCTTCGCATTGCCCATCTCTCGAGGATAAACAATGCCGATGCCCACGCAATCGGATATACAAAATGAAGTATATGCGAAACATGGACGTCGAACATTGTCTTACCATGCGAGAGATTTGAAGTTGCGAAGTTCTAAGCACCGCAGATAAAACGTCAGTTCAACGTCTTTTCTAAATATGTTTGTTGCTTCCTTTAGGAAACAACGAGGCAAAAATAATGAATTTTCAAGAAATGCAATATGGGAAGCAAAAAAAGTTTTTCTCCACGAATTGAACAAAAATCCCCCAAGAAAACTTCTCAGGGGATTTTCACATCTAACCTTTTGCCCATAGATTGCTGCGCTTCGCTCGCAATGACGTGAGCGGAAAAATTACAGCAAGTGGCAAGTGACCGTCAAGCCGGCCATCACGATGCTCACCATGCTCATCAGCTTAATGAGGATGTTCAGCGAAGGACCACTGGTGTCCTTGAACGGGTCACCGACGGTGTCGCCAACGACGGTAGCCTTGTGGTTCTCAGAGCCTTTGCCGCCGAAGTTGCCTTCCTCGACGTACTTCTTGGCATTGTCCCAGGCACCGCCCGAGTTGGCCATGAACACGGCCAAGACGAAGCCCGTGCTGAGGCCGCCGATAAGCAGACCAAGCACACCGGGAACGCCCAAAATGACACCCGTCAGAATCGGGACGAGGATGGCGAGGATGGAAGGCACCAGCATCTCTTGCTGCGCGCCCTTCGTGGAGATGGCCACGCAACGCTCGTAGTCGGGTTCAGCCTTGCCTTCAAGGATGCCCTTGATGGTGCTGAACTGACGGCGGACTTCCTCCACCATCTTTTGGGCTGCACGACCCACAGCGTTCATTGTCATGCCGCAGAATACGAAGGCCATCATGGCACCGATGAACACACCCACCAAAACGACGGGGTTCATCAGGTTGACGTTATAGGCTTCCATGAAGTCAACCAAAGTGGCTTTGGCAGCTTCAACGCCATTCGGCAGGTCTTGTCCGATACGTATCAAAGCAATCTTGATTTCCTCAACATACGAGGCCAACAGCGCAAGAGCCGTCAAAGCGGCAGAACCAATGGCGAAGCCCTTACCTGTAGCAGCGGTAGTGTTGCCAAGAGCATCGAGGGCATCAGTGCGTTTGCGCACTTCGGGTTCAAGACCGCTCATTTCGGCATTACCACCGGCATTGTCGGCGATGGGGCCGTAAGCATCGGTAGCCAAAGTGATGCCCAAAGTGGAGAGCATACCCACGGCAGCGATACCAATACCATAAAGACCTCTCGATAGGTTGGCAGCCGTAAACTCAATGTTGAAACCATTGGCGCAAAGATAGGCCAAAACAATGGCGAAGCCCACGGTGACCACCGGAATGGCCGTAGAAAGCATACCCAGACCCAATCCGGAAATAATCACCGTAGCGGGACCGGTCTTCGAACTCTCAGCCACCTTTTGGGTGGGCTTGTAACTTTGCGAGGTATAGTATTCAGTGGCTTTTCCGATGATGACACCAGCCAGCAGGCCGACGACAACGGAAAGCGAAGTTTGCCACCACATGTTGGCCAAGTCGCCAGTTTCCTTACCAAAGAGGAAATACATGATGCCGAAAGTAGCCACCGCAATGAGTACGGCAGCAGCGTTGGTTCCACGGCTCAAGGCACCGAGAAGTTCCTTCATGCCAGCGTTCTCCTTGGTTTTCACAAGGAAAATGCCGATGATGGAAAGCAGCACACCCACAGCGGCAATCAGCATAGGAGCAAGCACCGCCTTGAACTGCAAGCCTTCGACAGCGACAGTGGCGAATGCTGAAGCACCCAAAGCCATGGTAGCCAGGATGGAGCCAGCATAAGATTCATAAAGGTCGGCACCCATGCCAGCAACGTCACCCACATTATCGCCAACGTTATCGGCGATAGTGGCGGGGTTGCGCGGGTCGTCCTCGGGGATGTTGTACTCGGTCTTACCCACAAGGTCGGCACCAACGTCAGCAGCCTTGGTGTAGATACCACCACCCACACGGGCAAACAAAGCCTGCGTGGAGGCACCCATACCGAAGGTCAGCATGGTGGTGGTGATGGTAATCAGGTCGTTTTGGGCACCAACAGCCTCAAGCAGTCCAGTTCCGTTCAACACAAGGAACCATACGGAAACGTCAAGCAGGGCGAGGCCCACCACGACGAGACCCATGACGGCTCCCGAACGGAAAGCCACTTGAAGGCCGCTGTTCAACGACTTGCGGGCAGCATTGGCCGTACGCGCCGAAGCGTAGGTGGCCGTCTTCATGCCGAAGAAGCCT
>Ga0265298_10004200_pt1 | contig 18515 bp, 12 predicted proteins | sample AusTroGonzalo_MG_3_FD_193486 | JGI IMG/M metagenome (GOLD analysis project Ga0265298, IMG submission 193486) | Bovine rumen microbial communities from tropical cattle in Woodstock, Queensland, Australia - Gonzalo_01 | ecosystem: Host-associated > Mammals > Digestive system > Stomach > Rumen ... | reverse complement strand
AAATTGGGCATACAACTTAAATATCTTGATCAGCACCTGATGGACGAACCTGTTTCTGATGCTGATCAGACTCAGGATGGGCTATCATTTAATTCCGTTTGGACTGATATTCGCTCCCTCGCAGGCCATACCATAGCCAACAGTCGTGGCACTACTTATCAGATAGTCAGCGTTACCGATGGTGACGTCACCTATATTAATCAGGCAGGCCATCAGCTACGTGAAAAGTCCGATCTCTTCCGTCAGATTGTGGGTTACATCTGTCGTTATGGGAACATCCAACAGTGTCAACTGCGTGGTGAATTTGGCACCTATGCATCTGCCTTCATTGCCACCGTCTTCGCAAATCTTCCCTCTTGCGAAGTAACTCCTAATCCGGCTACCATTAGACTCAGGAAATTATAGTTTTAATTATAGCCATTCGCCAGAGAAGGATTGTGAGGTTGCCTCCCCTTAAGAAAGTTCAGGCGTTTGGCTATATAACATAAAATAATAAAGATAATATAGATATTATGCCCAAAAGAACAGATGTTCCTGCAAAGACCGCTTTCTTGAAGAAGCTTCTCTCAGAAGGCTATACTGCTGAGATTAAAGCCCAGCCCTCTGATATTATTGCCGAGAAAGATGGTGAAACATGGTATTTTGAAATTAAGATGACCGAGAAGGCCGATTCTTGTTTCGGAGCTGCAACCCTTACCGAATGGGAGCAAGCTTTCAAAACCCCCGACCATTACCGTTTTGTCATTGCCATCAAACGCGCTGATGATACTTTTACTTTCCGTGAGTTCACCCCTGCAGAGTTCATGCAATACTCCACCATTCCTCCTTTTAAGGTCTATTTTAATCTCGACCTTCAGGGCGATAAGAGTAGGAAACGCAGGAAAAAGAATGGTGCTGTCTCCTTGACTGAGCAGAACTTCCAAGATATGCTGGCATTATATAAGAAGTTCAAAAAATAGGGGTTATACTATTCATAACAAAACGCCAGATATTAAAATCTGGCGTTTTGTTTCATAGGGTATTGATTGTTGCTATTGCCTCTTTAGCCTTTTCTTGGCACCATTGATACGAAGAGTCTTGCGCCTCCTTCTGGCCTAAGTAGCACAACACTCGTCCCAGGTTTGCTCCACTGGGATGAGCGATGCCAATCACAGGTGCTTTGACGATTCCTGCGTTCTTCAGTTCTATGAGCTTGTCATACACCTTCGGTCCGCAGGCCACAAACAGTTTCGCCTTGTTGTAGTTACTGCAGTCCTTGACAAACCCGTCGTTCAGCATCTTCGTCAGCTTCTCCGATTTAGCTATCAGCTGCACCTCATTGAACATATCCTTCTTACCGTTCTTCCTCACGATGTAAGTTGCCTCCTTCAACAGAGAAGTCATTTCAACCCTGTCGAAGTCATCTTCCCACAGCGAGCGGCAAGATTCTATACCTAGCAGGCTGTTCACCCCTACATAGTCCAGCATCTTGACCAGATTTGGTCTCATGCTTCCTGCGAAGGCGTTCTTACGCTTTATTTCTCGCGGTTCAACACCTTCGCGTTCACCCTTCAGTTGTGAGTTACCCGGTGTGATACCTACTATCACCACCTCTGCCTTTGGATTCACATAGTCGAACCCTGTTGGCTCAAATACTATTTTCTCATCAATCTTGTTCATATCCTTTATTTCATTTTATGTAATGCCACATAGAGGGAAGCAAAACCTTGGCCATTGCATCTTTTCTCAACCCCTCCTCACAAAACCTGTGAAGAGGATCAAAGAACCATTCCGTGATCATGTCCATTGTCATCTTAAAGCTACTCAGTGCCTAATTCTTAATATTCATCTATCAGGAAATGTTCAAATAATAACACTTCCTGTTGTTGATGCATATCCCGATGGTGTAGGTGATGTCGAAACAGGTGTAGGCGACAGCAAGTTCAATAAGGGACCACTATTATAACCAACTCTGAACAGCTCAAATGTGTTCAAATCTGTTCCTGAATTTTTCCAGAGTGGGTGAATTATCTTCTTTACAATCCCGCTATCCGTTAGTTCCATTGTCGTTGGATCATAACTAACATCGTTATGAGCCGCGGCAGTGTTTTTGCCTGCCTGATCAATAACAGCCTTAAGATCAGCATATGGAGTGCTTAGACCAGATGCATATCCTATATCATAACCTGTGTCAAGCATCAACTTTATAATATCTACACCTAAACGCCAGTCAAGGACATGATGATAACCTGCATTATAGAAAGTCTGTAAACATTTGACACAAGATGTATGGCATGATGTGGCATGGTTCTTTATGCTTTGCATAAATGTACCCTGGAAGTTGACAATTCTATTAAATATATATTCCAGCATAGTATTGAAAGAATTACCTGTATCATCCACAAATGGAGAAACAAGCATGTTGACGAAACCAGAACCGTTGACCAAACTGTCGTTAAGATATATTACAGGAATATTAGTGGTAGGATCTACTCTGACTTCTGTAATTTCAAGTTCCTCCGGCACAATATCCATTTCATCAGCAAATACACGTTGAATTAGTGTTGCCGCAGAATAAAAGGCAGCTATAATAGCAGGTCGATAACCAACTGAAGTGTCTAAGCATAGGTTAGAAGGAATCGTATGAGGATTCAGTTCCAGTTTGATCAATTCGGTACATTTCTTAGCTCCTAAGGCTATTTTACAGGAAGAACCTTTTTCGGCATTTTTAATACCATGATGAATATCCATAAAATTTGGTGCAATATGGGCGATATCATCAATTTCTGCTTGTGTTAGGCGACCTGTTGCAGGAGTCACTTCATCAGTTGCATGACGAAATTCCTGCTGTCCCTCAAATAATCGTCCCATATTATCATTGATATACCATACGCCACATTCCTGGTTACCATCTGAATGCCAGTGTGATACTTCAACATTACAAATGATTGTCTTGGATGATACCGGATGTCCTTCCATTGCCCATAAAGTCGCTTGGGAGTAATTGCCACGGTCATTACTGCCACCTAAATCTCCCTTGTTGTCTTTTAATGTTGCTGCACGAAATGCTTTAGGTATAACCACTCTTATTACATGAGAATCATCAAATAGAGTATCTGCAAAATGATCGCTACCAGTATATTTATCTATTCCATTGATAATATCACCTGTTTTAATCATGCAATACATATTCTCAAGAGCATTCCAACGGTTTCTTTCTTCTTGGGTAGGTGCTGACAAATCGTTGATTTTTCTTGTTTTAGGGGGCACGGTAAGTCCATCCGAGCGGTAATTACCATGGTCCTTAGTTTTAATGGCACCAGGTGCAAATTCAGTGATGGATTGCTCTAAAGGTCTATCTATGGACAAGAACTTGTCTTGGCTATTTTGATCATAACCATGATAGAACATGCGTGATGAACTTGGCATGCCATACATAGGAAGCACACCATTTTCTGCCAAGATTTGAGCAAGCCCCATATTTGGCATTTTGGACCTGTCTACTATATTACTGATTAGATTAACCAAATCTTTTTCCACCCACTTCACGAGATCAGAAATACAACCTGGTGCATACTGTTCCATATACATCTTGACAATATTTTCTATCTCCTTGTGATTGCTATTAATCCATGTCTTAACCTTGTCTTTATTATTTGACTCCCATTCATCTACATAACCAAATTCGCCACAAGTATCAGTGAGATCTTCGTAAATGATAACATTATAAGAAGGGAATGCTTGTTTTAACACAGATTTAGCAATTACTCGTTTAGCAATGGTGTCATTGATGGAGGATTGCGAAACAACAAGCTTTGGAGTAGCTGGCTTGCCACCTGTCATTTCTGCAATGCCTTCATCATAGTAATAAGAGTCATGACTCTTTCCGCGACAGAAAGTGATAGCAGCCGAGAATGCTTGTCCTCTACGACCGCCACGACCTACACGTTGTTGGTAATTGTATCGAGTCGGTGGCATATTGCCCTGATAAACCGCAAGTAAGCTTCCTATATCAACACCAACTTCCATTGTTGTGGTTACACTCAACATGTCGATCTCTTTTGCTTTGGCCATATTGGCAACAGCCTTGTCTCCAGGCACAATTCCTGGACGAGAATTCGTATTGAGGATTATTCCCTTGAATTGGAGTAATCGTTCAGTTTGGTCATCGGTCTGACCGGTCAACTCCTCTGTATGCATTCGAAACGCATCTCTTGGTTGCACATCAATGTCATGAGCAATATAGTTGTCTTTACGCAGTTCATCCACTGTAAGAATGGAGCCAGAAGTGGGATCTACAGCTTGAACGATCTTTCCACCACATTGAGAATTGGTACAGATTCCCATACCCATATGAAGATGAACGCGACCACATTTATCGCAAACGTAATAATTATCATTCTTTTGAGATCTGTGGAACAACAAGTGTTCAAATGGTAGTTGTATACCATCCATATTACTTCCTGCAATTGTCTGATAGAATGGCGTAACTGTATTTCCATAAGCATCAACAATGGTAAAGCCTTCTAAAACATTTTGGATGGCAGAACATAAATCTGTTAATACTGGACCTGGGGCTGTCAGTCCACCTCTTGGCCCATATACATTTGTGGGAGGCTCGAGCTTGATAGTAATTAGATAATGCGCAAGAACTCTCTTTAGCGGCTTAATATCTACAATTTTTTTTGTTTCATCTTTGAATCCATCAGGATCTTCATATCTATAAAAGTCCCCTAACACACGAATTACAGCATTCATGAACTCCTGTGCATTTATGCCCGTTGCCAGATATGAATCCAACGGAGTTAGTTGTGTGGGATTAAATTTATATGTGATATACCCAAGGCCAACCTCTTCAGTACTAACACCCATAAACTGGCCAAACGAATTTCGGAAAATAGCGGCAGCAAGACGCTTGTCAATCTTTTTATCTGGATGGTAAGCGGTTATCCTACCAATATTGAAATGTTCCGACCAATGTTGAGTCCCGAATTTTTGAACCTTAGATGCCGTTCCTGCAGGATTAATACCCAAACGAAGTAGATCATCTACGAGAAGTCCACCAGGACCACTATTCGTTACCAAGTCCTTCAATGGGATGTCCGACGAAGTAAGATGATAATTAAGAATTTTATGTAGCCTGTCTTTATCTGACAATGTCATATCGGCACAAATTGCATTTAGACCAGCCTGCTCATCATTCGACAATGTCGATGATGCCATTGCTATAGCCATTTCTAGCATTGATTGATTCGGTATGGATGGTAAAACACTTAAATTTTTCTTGAACGAGGTCAATGCCGCAGAGTCATGCAAAACAGCTTTATCCATCTCTTGCATAAACAAAAGACGAACCATGTCGCGGTAATGCTCCAATGCAATACCCATTGCCTGCTCAGCTGCATCCTGTCGACTATCAGAAAAACCTATTAATTTGCGATCGTCTGATGGCAATTGACACATTAATTCCTTAGAAAGAATCTGATTGTTACGCTTAATACCAGTACGGAAACTTCGAATAGGACTGAACGTATGCTCGCGAGTTCTAAAATCCTTGCCACAATGAGGGCATATCGCAGGCAAAGCTGGACATTCATCTTGGCTTCCAGTTATTTCATACAGATAACCGGGAATCATGTCTGCAGAAATGGACATTGCGTTCTTTGTGCATGTACCATCATAAGGGTTAAGCCAAGCTCTGTACCATATTACATTTCCTAAATTTCTTCCTTCAGGAATAGGAAAATTCTTAACTTCCTGGTTGTCATCAACACAAACATCTTGACTATTGTCACATTTAGGCCAGAATACTGCATATTCAGAATATTTTTTGTTCTGAACCATGGGGGTTGGATTGTTATTAGGAATCTTATCCAAAACAGGACTGTTGAGCGAAAATGTTAGCGGTCTATTAGGATCACGATGTACGTTTCCTCCAATATACATTTCACCACAACACTCACAGCGCATCAATTCCAACACTTTATGACCTTTGTGAAGCGCTCTTGCATGGAACATTACATCCCCAATGATGGCTCCTGTAGTTGGGTCTGGTGGTGTCAACTCACCCCATAGCCCATCTACATAACGGAAATACTGATGAAAACGAAAACGTGGTAACTTAATATCACCTTTTGCAAAATCATTTACCTCTTCGTCTGCTCGGAAGATAAAAAATCCACGCAAAGCATCCATGCCGCATTTTAATGCTGTGCACAAATCAGACACATCAATCGGACATACAGTAGGTTTGACACCAACATTCTTCGTCATAGCATTCTTGATGTCAGCAAACATTGTGTCTGCATAATCTGTAAGAAAGTCATTCAAGTTTGAATATCCATATTTGCTGTACAATGATTTTTTTATTCCGCTTTTATAGGCATCATCTTTTACTACATATTCAGGGAGGAATATATTAAAATCATTGTAATCAATGGTCTTGTCTGCTTTAACTGGAATATAGTCAGTTCCTTCTACAATGTTGAAAGCTTTAACGGTTTTATCTTCAACCTTAGTTGTGGCATCCCCATAGAACACCCCAAAAAATTGACGAGCAAAATCCTCAGTCTCTTGAGGGGAACCCAAAGATGCACTTGAAGCCAGAATACGTAATTGGGGGTTGGGAATATACTTCCCACCACGAATAATGGTCGGCGGGACACCAATGCTATTCAGAAACTGACGTATTAAGTATGCTATCTCTGTACCTGCAGTATTACGATAGAGGTGGAGTTCATCAATGATAAGATGGAAAATACGAGTTGGATGGTCGGTGTCCCGATCGGGGTCGCCCATGAACCAAGCTCTTGTCTTATCAATCATATCTTTCTCTGTATGACGCATCATCATGATGCTTAGCATAGAGTAGTTGGTGATAAGGATATCAGGAGGACATGCTTGCATATCCCAGCGCGTTACCATCTCAGATGTTACCTTGCCGTTTCTTAAATATGGAGTTATATACTGAGCGCCTTTTGCCTTATCATACTCTTTCTTGGCATTATTGTATTCAACAGAACCAACACCATAAGTATTTTTTGCAGAATGTAATTTCCAAAGTTTCTTGGCAATGTGGCTGCGTACACTTTTGGCTGAATCAGAAAGTTTTGTAACCTGTTCAGCTATCGCTTTACACGCCTTGTTTTTTTTGCTTGTTCCTAATGCGGTATAATCAGACAAAGTCTTGCTGCCGCCTATTGTTGCACTGTTATACTGACCAAAGAATATGCGGTTCCCCTCGAAGTCAGAATCCAACAACTTACGTACTTTGTCAGAGTCCAAGGCCTCTCTTAGTCGTGACAACTGATCGGCAACCAAGGCATTCATCGGATACATTACAAGTGCCCTGATAGCTGCACGATTTCCTTGTTCACCTTGTCGTTGGTATGGCTGGTCATAAGGATTATGATTCATCCAATTTGTTTGGTAATTTGGAGTTCCCCAAGTTTTAGCCTTTTTCAAAAGGGAAGCAAGAAGAGGAAGCATAAATGATTCAGTTTTGCCTGAACCAGTGCCTGATGTGATGATAGCATTGTGGTTGCCTCCAACTCCAACAAAGGCAGTTTTCAGCATGTCGACCTGATGCTTGTATGGTGGGTATGTCATTAGACCTGCATCAATAAGCTTGACATATTCGGGGAAATCGTTGAATGCAGCATTTAATTCTGGATCAGAAGCAATGCATTGATCCAATTTTATGCCCATAGACTGATATTCGGGTAACATTTCCACATACGGATCACGACATGTCACTTTACCTTTGGGGTCTTCCAACGCTTTACGGCGTTTTTCATCCAATCCAGGCTCATGACTATTAAAACGATACATAGTATTGAAGTATCGCCAATAGTTCTCCTTCATTTTGTTGATTGCTCCTATCGGATCAACAGGAAGCAATTCTTCGTAATCATTCTTTGGCATACTATTATTATTTAATGATTTTGACTTCAAATTTCACTCCATCGTTTTCACTTGGAGTATCAATGTTATTACTATTTATACAGAGATAATCATCTACCCATTCATTTATCACAAATTTAGATGTGGCACAATGAATGTGTAGGTTCAACACAGCGGACAACTTTGCGTTTAGTGTTTTGATGCCCTTTTTATCTGATATAACCTCAGTGTATGCACCGTTGTAGCAATAAAACACTTTATCTTGTTTGGTATTATCTTGTTTGGTATAGCAAAGCAGTCTGTCGTGAATGTACAATTCCAAATGCCAATTCGTTAATTCGTTCTCAATGGTTTTTATTGCATACATCTTCAAACCGATTTGTGAAATCGATGCTGATTCAAATTGGCGTGGGTCAATGCCACCCAAAACGTCTTTCAATTTTTCTTTTGTATCACATTTATACATGTACATTTTGTAAAATAGTTTTTCGGTACCCAAGAAATCATCCATTCCGAATACGTATGAATATTCTGGCAGAGCATAATTCTTGGCTACTAAAGCTTTTCTTACATAAAAAGGCAATAGCCAATCGCTTCTGAAATATAATTCAGAATTCTTACAACGTTCCTTATCTACAAACCAAACCGGTTCATTATGCTTATATCTTATGTAGGTATGCAGTAAGTCTGGTGAAAGATTATCATTATCCAAGACGTAGTCAGCTGATAATCTCAACATTTCCTTTCTTCCACGATCACGATTAGATGGAACCATGACCGGGTAATCGGATGGTTCATTGTCAATATAATTATATTTGCGAAAAACATTTTCATCTTGATCTAACTCCGAGACTTTGCCGGCAAAATCCATCAAGTCATCAAAGAGAAAATTATCGCATATCTGTATTGAGTCGAATATTTGATTGCGACAAATGCCTACCACAATGTAAGGTGGTATGTACTTGTTGAGTTTGTCACTGAGTCCTATCAGTTTATATTCAATATGGTCAACAGAATCATACAATTCATCATACATCGTCTGAGAGTACGCGCCATAAAGTAAATATAACTCCCTGTAATCTGTCGTGCGCCCATTGTCGTAAATAATTCTTTGTTCGTTTAATGGAACAAGGCTAGGAGTATTTGTTTCATAAACGTATTTCCCGTTTTCGTAATAATGAGTCAATATGCCTAAATCACGTAACGCATACTTAAGTTTTTTGATTTCTTTTTGTGTCAGAGTTTCGCCTTCGAAGTCTGCTAAATAATTAAGTACATTATCGAGATCATCTGAACCAAATGTATACTCGCGGGCCGAGTTATTACCTAGCGAGTACAAAATGGACATCAGGCGATGGTAAGGTCGTTTCTCACTTTTTATGTAGTTGCATGTTTTTTTGTGACAACTGTGAGAAGTCGGTTTCGATGGAGTTACTTTATTATCCGAATAATAATCATTTTGCAAATCGTTATCAAAGCAACCCCATTTATCGAATCTTGCGCATATCCTGGATGTCGCCAGAGGCACTTGAACATTAGAAGTAACTCTGTAGGAACGTGTCTCTTCGAGATTATCAACGGCTATAGTTATCTTTATTTCTCCACAAGATACATTGTCAAAATCATAAAGATAGATTCCATTCTGGACTATTTTCTTCCTAAAGGAAACATTGTTACCATAAATATCAGATATAGATATGTCTACTTCATTTGAGGGGTCATCTATACCTTCTGTAACAATATAAGGGAATGCTTCTAGCAAATAGATTTTCCTATCTATTGTTATACTGTTGTCGAAACAAACCTGAGCGTATCTAAGCAGTTGATTCGTTTGATTAACAGATATTTCCACTTCTGACTGCTTTGGAATATATTGAGGCACAAAGTAAGCTTCCCAATTATCATCAAACACATGCAACTCTCTTATATCAATTTGTTGTGCATGATGATAATTGATTATATTTTGCTTATCTTTTTTATTACGATTAATAATGAGGAAACAAGCCTTTCCTGCCAATTGTTCTGGTTCTATCATTTCTGCTAACAGCCTGCCCTCAATAATTTCAAAGAAATATAGGTCAGACTTTTTTGAGCTAACAGAATAATTTGAATCCTTGTATGAAAGTCCTTTGCTTGCATAATCCGCCCAAATAATCTTATCTTTGTCTCGCACATCCACACGATAATTATCAGCATATGTGTAGATGGGAGTTAACGTAATACCGCTATTACTAACGGCACATTTAGGTTTAATATACTGTAACCATATCTGAGATGAACGAGATAAATAATCTGCTACATATCTGAAATACCCTTTTATTGTTGAACCGTTGTTCCCTGCATTTGTTTCATTTGCCACTCGCAATGCATATTCTTCACGATCAAAGTTTTTTATCAAAGATTCAAAATACGGACGAGTATGTGTATCAAGCAATGCTTCTCTTAATCTTTCATGTTGCCTTGTATTTTTGATGCCAACTCGCCAAATTAGATCACGTATATCTCCATACACCATGTGGGTATCCCATTGTATATGATGTTCAAATAGTATTTCATCAAATAAGTTCTTATCTCCAGGTTTCAATACCGAATGATATTTAAGATACTTGATATATGTATCTTGCGTCTGCGTACAAGAAGGAGTTAATACATTGTCTTGATTGATAAGATGCTCAAATAAAGACGCGACTTTTTCTCTATCGTTATTACTAAAGTAAATATTATTTGATTCAAATTTTTCTTCAACGCCTCTCCATTCACGTTCTGTCGAACTATTAAAGCCTAAAAGCACAAAAATCACATAGGAGAAATATGGATACTGCAATTCTGTTTTAGAACGTAAGTCTGTTAATATGGTATGTTTGGTTAGAAATACTGCAAAGTCAAGGACTGATGCATTATTATTTCCAAATACACTTTCCAATAAAGAATCTTTGCTTTTTTCTCCTGTTTGTGAGGTATAGCCTTGGATTTGAAGCTTGCAAAATAGATCATTTCTCAAATCTTTATAGTATATTCTACCTCTGGAATTCCTCCTGACATCAGATCTCTTTTCAATAAAGAAACTAATAGCACGAATAAAGCAGTCTACATATGTTTCAGATTCTTCCTTATCAATACAATATTTCAGCCCAATATCATTGATCTTGGAATCTGTAACATAGAATACTGTAGAAGTACTGGTAGTAATAAAATAATCTACTAGTGCTTTATTCCAATTTATATATAATTCGGATTTACTTGCCATAAAATGAAAACTATTTTATTTCCCATTTAACAATATCGCTCATATCGTCTGACATTTGCTTCAAAAGATGGCCAACCTCACTATCTTTATCTTTCAAGTGAATAACTAAAGTATTTATGGGTCGGCTCAAGGGCATAAGAGACCATTGGTATGCAAAATCAAGCTTCCTTTGTTCCGGGGTAAGACCAAACGAAGTATCAGGGTCATCAATATAACTGTTCTTTTTATATTCTATAAGTTCGTCAAAACATAGGCAGATTGTTGTCCATCCTTCCAATCCTCGACACGAATCGTATTGATATACCCTGCACTCTCTTTCATCGATGGAGTATTCGTCACGTTCCTTGCTAGTTCCGTCAAAAAGAAAAACGCCGAACGCCTTGAATGCATCCAATAGTTTGAATCCGTCATTATCCACCATTGTCGGAGGTACGAGCATCAAGATGTCATAGTTCTCTCCACCATGTTCAACACAATCAACTTGTATGGAGTTAAACATTGTGTCGGTTATTTGATTGGTGACGATAACTCTTCCACCAGGTAAAACCGAATTAGGTTTAACATTCCATGTCAAGCCATTTCGTTTTGCATATTCACGTACAAAAGTAACCAAATTGTATTGCTGGCGCAAACCTTTATCCAAACTTTTCTTCTTGATTAATGAAGTATCTACATTTTTCCCAAAATCTAATTTTGTTGTACCTCTCACGAATTGATCAACGCCATCTGCGACAACCAATCTCTTTGCACCATACAAACACATGATGATATCTTTTTCTGCTTTCTTCCAATCTTGAGCTTCGTCAATTAGGATATAGTCCCAATCAAGAATAGCCATATTATCATCTTTTAAAGTTTCAATATCCTTATTATCTAGTACTTGCAAGACATAATCATTCAGTTCTTTTAATTTTATATCATACTCTGAGTTAAAATCTACAGAATGGTCAAAATCTACACCTATGGATTTCATAATGTTAATAAAAAACTTATGCAATCCCATTACCTTTATAGTACTACAATCTACTCCATCAGAGATATTCGGAATAAGATGTACCAAACGACGGATGTCATTTACTAAAGCTAAATTAAATGTCAAGAATAAGCATCTTGCTCCATTGTTTTTGACAAGATCAAGTGCAGCCTGGAGTAAATATACAGTTTTACCTGTACCAGCTCGACCTGAGAATATTTTCATCTTTCCATCTTCTGTAACTGTATCATGAGTCGTTTTGTTAGCTAACAATTCAAACTTCTTCCTTGTCAGACCTTTGGCTTCGCGTTTAACATTTAAACAGTTATAGATGTCGTTCATGAATAAGTTCTTATTCGCTGAAGAACAAGCATTCTGTTGGTAAGCGTTGTTGTATAGGGCAAGAGGATTGCTCTTATCTATTTGATTCCCCCATATTCTAACTAAATCAGTAAAATCAAACTCAGATGGTACTGCATTCAATGGATTGCCATTTTCTAATTTTGCCAACGCATCTTTATCAATACCGTGTAACCAGATAACATTTGTAACAAAAGGTTTATACCCGAAACTGCGTTCGCAATAGTTAGCAAAAGCATATTTTTGCTGCTCACTTTGATGAGTTACATCTTTCGGTTGCCCCTTGTAATCGACATATATATGCGAGTTTCGCGATTCTACATGGTCGTGCATTTTCAATTCTATCACATAGCAAAAGCTATGTGAAACAGCATCTTTGTATGATTGGGAATTCTGATCATAAATTATCTTATTTGATTTAAAACCATTAAGGTAGCCTATAACAGCGATATCAATATCACGCACATCTTGTCCAGCCAAGGTTAGTGAATGGTAAATCCATATTTCTCCATCTGTTTTAGGAAAATTTTGAAAATATGCCTTAAACCCACTCATGATTTCTTCTGCACAACGTTCTTCATCTGTTGATGCAGAAATGCTTTTATTGATTATTCTGATATTCATTGTCGTTATTATTTCTTTTCTAATTTTTCCTTATTTTGTTTTTATCTTTACGTATATATGATATTTATTATTGGCTCATTACACTTTTAAATGATCATATAACTTTAGCCTCAGTACTTCGCCATTCTGGAACTCGAATTGGAATTTCTTGCGGTTGAAGTGTGGATTGTTCTTGTGGATGATGCGATGATAGTTGGGGCTGATGATAATGATGTTCGTGGAGTCGTTGTTCTGCGAACGCGTGAAATAATCGATGTGGTGAGCTTCCACAACGCTGTCTCCATATTGATCGCCAATCTTCTCGCCACTTATCTCGTCGCGATAGTTGTAAAAATCTTTGAGCATGCGGATGATGCTTCGGTCTATCTTGCGGTACTTCACCAGCAGTTCCTTCTGAACTACAGAGGCCGTCTTGTCTGCCATGAAGAACTTATCGTCATCGCTTGCTTCATACACCTCTTCGGGAACAGCGTTAAGGGTATCTGCCAACTGCTGATAATCAGCATTGGCACAACACTCCATGCACAGCACATCGCTCGATGTGGTCAGATAAAGTCGAATATATCCGTGGATGTCATCTGGTAACAGGATCTGCCTTTTGCTCTTGCCAAGCAACTGCTTCTGTGCAAACAGATAGTCGTAACTCTTCTTGAAAACGGCCCTCAACTTAACTGCCAAAGCTGACTGCCGTCCATAGCGAATCTGAATCACGTCCTTATGGCCCGCCCAGTTGCTCTGCTCAAAATTCTGGTTCTTCAGCTTAGCATCATAGAGTTCTCCATTTATCAGCACCTTGATGTCTTTGCTAACTCCATGGGTCAATATGGACTCATCCCAGGCTTTCAACAGCGCACATGCAGAAACAGGAATGGTCATTCCATCGTTTAACAGTGACCAGTCCACCATCTTCTGCATAATAAATCTGCCGTCGTAGTCCATATTGAATGTTAATAGTAAAATATGTGGCAAATTTAGTAAAAATATTCCACATCTAGTGCAAAAAACAGAAAAATCTGATGAAAGATTACATTTTTATTGCGTTTTTCTCAATATCTCCTCTCAAAAGCCCGTTTTTCAAATTATATATAAGATATTTCCCCTCTTCTTGTTTGTATGAATACTTTGCCATACTCATAAATTGTTTTGGGTTTCTGCCTACAAAGATAGGAAAATAATCTTGAAACAACAAAGGAAAGGGGAGAAACTTTTATTATCGTGTCTATTTCCAACTGTGAAAATGGCTTCAGCTCAACCATGTGGTGATACAGGTCTTCTATCTGCTATACCTGTAAATCACATTTTCGGCACAAAAAATCGCGGAAAAATCACATTTTCGGCATGAAATTGTAAAAAACAGGATAAAAAGTAATGAAAAACTTGGAAAAGTGCACGGAATTTTGTAACTTTGCATCATAATTAATGGTTCGGAAAATGCCGAACAATGCTTTATAATGGACTATACAATAGTCCTTATCTTATAAATAAGGACCTATAGTCATAGATAGGGTTGAAAACGTCCTATCTGTCTATGACGTCATGTGTAGACGTGGGGCGCCTATGGGGCACCCCTGCGAAAGGATTTAAAGAAGGAAATGCAGTAAATGATACATGAGGATATCGCACTGGCGGCGACAAGCGCCAGAGGCTACACCCGCCATTGGAGGGCAAAAGGGCTGTCGTGGAACGCTATCGGTAAAATCCGATACCTGATGGATGGCGCCATCGAGTATATGGACGAGGTGACGCTCTGCTACCCGCAGCTAAAGTTCAACAAGCTGCGTACAGCCCTGGGATTCAAGCAAGACTCGGAACTGACCGAGCTCGTCGGGCAGGCAGGGACCTTCTACATCGTACGCGAGAAGGACTCCGGCGAGATGGTGGCGTTTATGACACCGCTGGTGCCCCACCGGTTCGTGCCGACATCCAGTCAGGTGATTGAGGAGCCCGCAATGAAGAGTGAGGTGTTTGTGGTCAGGGCGAACCTGCTCTATAACCCTAAGAACAGTGACAAGGTTGCGGAGAACCTGAGGGTGCACAAGAAGAGCATCAACATGAAGATGCTGCTGAAGGAGAACGCGCCGCTGTTCCATGCAGAGCCTAAGGAGGAGGCTTACATGCGGATACACAGAATGCTCAGGGAGCTGCTTGTAAATGAAACAACGCGCAGGGAGTTCTATGGGGAGTTCCTCTTCCATTACCAGACAAAGTACAGGACTGACTTTAACGAGTCGGCAAAAGCACTGATAACGCTTATCGAGCAACGGCTCGCTCCACACATGGCCAGTCGCGTAGGCATCGAGAACTGGCCTGAGGAGGCCGTTCTGAAGTGGATGAAGAACTATTTCGGCGCCAGACGCCTGCCTTTCGTGATAACCGAAGCCCGCGAGCTATGTCAGAAGCAACTGCATGAAGTTCCAAAATACTAACCATAACCACCAATATCTATGCCCATCATCACATCTGACGAAGTCCCCAGCAACTTTGCACTATGCACCGTCAGCGGCTGTCCCGTGGCCGGCCACTGTCTGCGACACATGGCTCTGGAGGTGCTCACGAAGGAGCCTTACCTCATATCTGTCGTCAACCCGCGATGCACCAAGCCGTCGGAGGCCTGCGAATACTATCGTTCCGACGAGCCACAGGTCTTTGCCCGAGGCTTTGCGGCGATGAAGGAGGAGATGCTGCCGCGACAGTACAGCGTGTTCATGAGCCGACTGAAGCAGGCCTTCGGGCGAACGGGTTACTTTGAGCGTCGTCGCGGCGAGCGCCTTTGCTCGCCAGCGGAGGTAGCGCTTGTGGAGACGGTGCTGGCCGACTTAGGACTCTCGCACCTGGACTTTGACAGCTACGAGCGGCGTTATAACTGGAACGAATGAGTACTGGCTCCAGTGCGGATTGCCCGTACTGGAGTGCTCCGGCCGTCGTACTGCGGTGCTCTCACTGCCGTACCGCAGTGCTTCGATCTCCGTACCGAGGGTAGCCATGCTGTAAGGAATTTTCAGTACTGGTGATGTCTTGTCCTTATGCTGCTTTCTTTATGGATAGTATCGCTCTCTGTACGCACCATGTCAAGGAAGCGGCACATCTCTTGCTCGTTCAATCGGAACTTACGGGCAAAATCTGTGGTCGTATAACCTTTCTCCATCATGGAGATGTATTCGTCGAGCATCTCGCCTGCGCCCAGCCAATAATGCTTGTCCAGGCCACTTTTGAGTGCATTGAACGTCTTTTCATAGCGGACGTGCCAGTCTGGTGAGGCATCCGTGGAAGATACCAGACGGCTCATCATGGTGTCGGAATCTTCCTTATCGGCATAGATTGGGACATCGAGAGACGTGGTCGTACTGCTATGCTTGAGGTGGGCGTATGCTGTCTGCTGAACCTCACTCTTAATGTACCAGCTGGCGAAGGTTATGAAACGATACCCAAGGCTCGCATCAAACTTGTCTGCAGCTTTTGTGATGCCAAGAGAACCTGCCATGAGGAGGTCCTCAAAGGCGGTGCCAGAGGCGAGGTACTTCTTGGCAATGGTCACTACATAACGCCAATAATCATGGGATAGTAGCACTGCCAGGTGCCAAGCAGCACATCGGCATAGAACACATCGCCCGTGGAAGACTTGCGCTGATGGGCACGGTCCAGCTCGTCCTGATATGGACATTCACAGGAACCGCAAATCAGAGCAGCTATTGCAATAAGTAATTTCGTCAACTTCATATTTCATCGATTTGGATTAATCCCTAATCACAATCTGGCCACCATTTCCGAAGATATAGTCACCAATGACACGAACAGAGCGAGGAATAGACAATTCTACGAAATGACGACAAGGCAGGAAGGCAAAGTCGTCAATCTCCTCAACTCCATCAGCCACTTCATATCGGGTGTCATTGAAGGTGTACCGACAACTCATCAGAGTCTTACCATCTTTTGAATAACCCACATCGTGTTCGTCAAATACTGGCATGTCATCGTCCAGATCCTCATCTTCCTCAACAGGAGTCCCATCGTAATGGGTTTCCCAAACCTTAACTTGAAGACCTTTGGGGTATTCACGGAGAGAACCATTGTCGAAAATCATCTCTACTGGGATATCCAGCTTTTGCAGCTGAGTGCAATGCTTGGCGGCCATAGGTGAGATAAAGAGGGTACCTTCCTTGATGCTGTAATGGGGCACATCAGGCAGCTGTATGATATGTGAACCCGATGGTGAGTAGATGGCATCCTTTTCTGTGAGGTCGGCATCAACGGCACAGATAATGCTCTCCAGACTGACACTCAGGTGGTCAAGGGCATGGATAAGTGATGCCATATCAAACATATCGGTAGCACGAAAGTACACGCGTGGAGTCTCGTTCTCACTGTCAATGGCGAACCCATGAAGTTCGAAGAAGTACTCACAGGTGTCCCGAAAATATTCAAGACGCTGTGAGGTGGGGTTGTCGATGGTATAGGACAGCTCAATGGCAGTGACCTGACCGTCGGTCAACTCGTAGGTGAAGGTAGGGATGACCTGGATGTCATCCCTACTGTCTTGCTTGTAACAATACTCGAGTTTATTGTCAATACGCTCATGGATAGCGGTGTTAGTCCACGGGGCATCGAACTTGCCATTGAGTAGTCCTTTGGTACTGATAATCTTCTTCATAACGATAGTTTATAATGTGAAACCTATACTCCTACGCTCCTTGCCAGTGAGGAGCTCTGCACGGCAATACCCTTCGATTTCATCCAAGGATGCAAATTTACCCGAGAGGATATAGTCAACGGTACGCTTGCGAGCGATATTCTCAATCTGGCCACCAGAGAAGTCGAAGTGTGAGGCCAGCAGGTGTGCTTCGTCGGCACTGATATCCTTCAGCATAGAGCGCCAGATTTTGGTCTTCACGTCGGTATCAGGCTTGTGGAACTCAACCTTGTAGAGGAAGCGACGTTCGAAGGCACGGTCGAGGTTGCTCGTCAGGTTGGTGGTGGCAATGAGGATGCCGTCGAGGTCTTCAATCTCCTGCAGGATGATGTTCTGCATGGCATTGTCCATCTTATCCACAGAGTGCTCAACGTTCTCTGTGCGCTTATTGATGATGGCATCGGCCTCGTTGAAGAACAGAATGGGCATCACCTCGCTGTTCTGGCAGAGCTTACGGTAGCGGGCGAACACCTCCTTGATGTTCTTCTCGCTCTCACCGACCCACTTGTCGCGCAGTCCCGCGATATCGACCTGCATCAGGTCACGACCTGTCTGGCGGGCAATCTGCAGGACTGTTTCGGTCTTACCCGTACCTGGAGCACCGTAGAACAGGCAGGCGAAGCCCTTGCGCATACCCTGTTCCTCGAGACGCTGCTGGATGGAGGGCAGGTTCTCAGTACTGAGCAGACTGGTGAGGCGCTCGATTTGCTCCTGTTCAGAGGTGTTAAAGAACAGCGACTTCT
>Ga0265298_10004199_pt1 | contig 18520 bp, 17 predicted proteins | sample AusTroGonzalo_MG_3_FD_193486 | JGI IMG/M metagenome (GOLD analysis project Ga0265298, IMG submission 193486) | Bovine rumen microbial communities from tropical cattle in Woodstock, Queensland, Australia - Gonzalo_01 | ecosystem: Host-associated > Mammals > Digestive system > Stomach > Rumen ... | reverse complement strand
AGTCCAATGATTCTGAATATAGTGAATAACTCACGATTGTCCATCATTTGGTCTGCATTACTCTCTGACACATTCTTGACCTTACCTCTCAACGGAATGATTGCACTGTATTTGGTACTCTTTCTAGCAGCCTTTAGAGAGCCGCCAGGAGAAAGTCCCTCAACAATAAATGCTTCACAATCCCATCTTTCGGCAGGTCCAGCAGTAGCATCACTTAAGCCTTCAATCATCTCTGTCTTGGCTTTATAAACTCCTCTACCTGCTGCCTCATCCATAATCTTCTGAGCTTTATCGGCTGCTCCTAAGTTTTTCATTGAGTCAGCTAGATAGTTAAGTCTATCTACGTGAGCATCCCAATAGTCTGGATTCTTTTTGAATATCTTCTGGAACTCCTTAACAATCGGATCAAAGTCAGCTGGTTTTACTTTGGCGAAGTTCTTTAGTCTTTCTTTCGTCTGACTATTAAAAACTGTTTCAGCCGCCAAAGCCACAACACACATCTTTAGTCCATTGGTTGTATATCTGTGTTTAATTCCATATGTTTCACGAAGAGCACGTATAAAACAATCCTCAACGTAAGTAATATGAACGCCAGAATCTACTACCAGCGAGTTAACTGATCCACAATACTCCTTCGGGCTTAATTCTTCGTCTACTCCAAAAGACACAAATAGATCAATATATTCATTCATACTTGTATCTTCTGGAATTATTCTCTTCATAAACTCAAAGCCATAACCAACGAAGCCAGACCCTAGCAATTCTTTTCCCTCTACTTCGATTCTTGCTTTTCTCCTATAGAATTTCTCAAGGATCAGCAGGAAGTACTGAAGGTTCTGAACAGGGACAGCCATCTTTTTAATCACGGCTGGTTCATAAATTTCAGGATCAGGTTTGAAGAGTACTATAGTTGACATACCACAAGGAAGCTGTTTTTCATATTTTCTACCGAACGCTGCCTTTTCTAGGTCAGCTTTCTTCATTGCTCCCTCATAGTATTTATAGCCCTTCTTATACCAAACCACATAGAACAAATCTCTCTTGCTTCTAGGACCTGCTGCATTCCAAAGATCATAAACCTCTCTAGTTGATTTATCCCAGTTTAGTGGAGTAATTCGAGACATAAGAATATAATCTTCCGACACAGCATTAACGGCACTAGAACCAACACCATTCATTCCAACGGTTGCTACTTTACTGTCTGAAAATTTAGAACCAGAATGAAGTGTACTGATAGAAAGATCTGCCTGAATAATAGGTGTTCCGTCTTCCTTTAACTCTGTCGACGGGTAAATTGGAATACCTCTACCATCATCCGCCACCATAGCATAACCATTCATATATCTATCAATGATTATGTTTTGAGCAGAATGATAGCACTCATCAACGGAGTTATCAATTATTTCTCTCAGAAGTGTATCACAACTGTCTGTTCCCGATAGATACATACCAATTCTCTGGCGTATCGCTTGTGGAAACTTCAGAAGTTTAATTTCATCCGGGTTTTCTAAATTGTTAAACTCATCATTCATATCTAAAAATTAATTTAATTATTCAAAATCTGAGAGACCGAAATCTCTCAATTATAAGGAAATCTGGCGGAAATTTCAGCTAATCGAGGCATTTCAAAACTCTTATAGATGTGAAGACTTTAAGACTATTATTAGTAGTTTTGATAGTAAGTGGATGTTATAAGATTTCATCACCAGAGTACAAATACTTTCAACCTGGGTCATTTTATAGCTATGTTAGTGAAGTAGATGGCAATGTTGAGATTAAACATATAGTAGGATGTAGTGTATTCAAAGATCGAGCTGAATTCTCCTATATGTGGAAAACTAAGGAGTTTCTTGGAAAAGACTCTGTTGCAATCTATTTCAACGATTCCCTGAAGGTTTATGTATTTGATAATTATAAATACAATCACTTCGGTCCAGTCGAAAAGCGCTTAGAATTTAGTGATTTTCAAGATACACTTAGAAGAGTTCATATGAAGAGTGATAGTATCATCATTTATAACTCTTGGCCTTGTGAAAAGAGAATATTTGACGAAATGTACGAGAGATATGAGGATTATTAAGAAGTTTATAAGTAGGCGTTGTAAAACCGCAGCTGAAACTTTTGATCATAATTCAGATATTATATCTGATGTTCTAAGTATTCTTAATGATGGAATATTAATGAAATGCAAATCTGGCCGATGCGGAAATGAAACGTGGCGAGTGGAGAAGGTAAATAATAACTTTCTTCATCTTAGAAATGCCTTGACTGGAGACAAGTATGATGTATACTTAGTTCAGGCAGATATGTGGTCAGTGGAGGCCAGATTTAAGAAGATTAAAGATATAGTGGATCCAGAAACAACGAACTTACTCCAGGCTGTGAGGACTAAGGTAGGTAGGATGATGAAATCTATTAAATTTATTAAGAAAACATAAAAAAAAGAGAAGACTTTTGATCTTCTCTCTTTCTTTTCTACTTTTCATCTCCACCTTCCGGTTTTGGATCTTCAGGTTTGGGATCCTCAGGCTTGGGATCGGTCGGTGCACCAGGGATGCTGGAAATCTGTTTCTTGTCAAACTTCGTTCCAGCAGCCAGGAGTCCAGTCAAACCAGGGATCAGGTCCCCAAGAACACTAGACTTCTGAACACCGTCAACAACCTTAGTCAGGAAGCTAGATGCCTGTGATGCATCACCGACAACCTTAACTTCGCCGAGGTTCAGGTGTTCGAACTTGGCCTGCTCGGCACCGATGATTCCTTCGTACTTGTCTCTGAGGATGAAGGAGATGGCAGCTGCTTCACCAAGTCCAGCACGGACCATGTTGGCGATGTTCTCAGTTTCTGCCTGACCGAGAGCCTTCTTAACTTCGGCCATTTTCAGTTCACCTTCAGCTTCAGCGAGCTTAGTAAGGCGGATTCTTTCAGCCTCTGCTTTTGCAATGGCCAGAATCTTCTCAGCCTCTGCTTCAGCTTCGATGGTAATCTTGTTCTTGATACCTTCGGCCTCAACCTTCTTTCTCTCAGCTTCCTTTTCAGCGCCGGAGATCAGTTCGGCTTCCAGTTCAGCACGCTTTGCTTCAGCTCGAGCCAGAGCAACTTCTCTGTCTTTCTGAGCCTGAGCGATACCAACGGCCTTTTCTGCATTGGCCTTGGATTCACCGATGATCTTTTCGGCTTCAGCTTTTTCTTTACCGAGAATAGCATCAGACTTAGCTACTTCGACACCTGCCTTGTTCTCGGCTACCTTAGCAGATTTGTCAGCGTCTGCAGCTCTTTGTCTTTTGGAAGACAGGTACTCGGCCTCCTTCGCCTCGCGCTCCTGCTGAGCTTTCTGTTTCTCAGCTTCGGCATTATGGCCGGCGGCGATAACACGAGCTTCACGAGATTTCTCAGCCTCAGCAATTTCTGCTTGAGACTTATTCTCGGCCTGTGCAGACAGGGACTTAGCCTCAGCAGCCTTGGTAGCTACAGCGACATCTTTCGTCTTATTCTGTTCGGCCACCTTCTGAGCCTGCTCGGCCTGATTCTCAGCCACCTTAATTTCCCGATCCTTTTCGATTTCAGCAAGTCTGGTAGCCTCTTCCTGTTCCTGAGCGGCAGTTTCAACGCTCTGGTCCTTCTGAATAGTTCTGATCTGAACAGTTTCCTCTTTCTTCTGCTCAGACACCTTAACGTTCTGGTCTTTGGTAATCTCAGCAGTTTTCTTGGCCTGATCAGCTTTATTTTCAGCCACCTGGACCTGCTTGTCTCTTTCAATTTGAGACAGCTGAACTTCCATCTCTTTCTTCTGAGTAGCTACCTGAGTGGCACCGTCCTTCTCTCGTTTGGTGATGCTAGCTTCAGCCTGATATTTGGCCTTAGCAGTTTCATCACGGGAGAGGTTTTCTAGATACTGTGCCTCATCAGTAATCTCAGAGATGTTGATGTTCAGGAGGGTCAGACCGAATTTCTTGAGTTCCTCTTCAATGTTGGTTTTACAAGACTGGAGGAACTTCTCACGGTTATTGACCAGCTCTTCGATAGTCATGTCAGCGATGATAAGACGCAGCTGACCATAAGCGACATCTCTGATCTGGCTCTCAATATCGTTCTCACTCATAGAGAGTAAACGAATTGCCGAGTTCTGCATAATGCTCGGATCAGTCGAGATGGCGGCGGTGATCGTTGTGTTAACACTAACCTTGATCTTCTGGCTAGAGATCGCTCCCTGTAGATTGCACTGAAGAGTCATCGGTTTAGTTGACATAACTGCACTTCCTTGGATCACAGGCCATACGAAAGCTGCTCCACCGTGATAACACTTGGAAGCGGAATTGCCCTTCGTTTTACCATAGACCACAAGGATCTCATCGGACTTAACTTTCTTGTACCGACTGAGAATACCCCAGATGGTCAAGAATACCATTACAACAATTGCTGCAATGACAATTAACATAGTAGTTAAACTGTTCATAATGTTATTTGTTTAAAGAAATGAAATTGGATACTAGCATTTCGACTTCCTCTTCTCTCGCCCAAGGAATAAATACGCTTGGTTTAGAAGAGATACCGTAATCATATAGAGTAAGCTTTGAGCCACCTATTTTCACAGCCTTTCCTCCCGGCACTTTAGATATTTCTATATGATCTGGAAATTCTGCTTTCAGTCTTTCTATGATCTTCTCTCGATCTATCTTTTTAGTTTCTTGTGCCGTGTTTTTAGGCTGTTCTTTTTTCGGCTCACTCGCCTCTGTTTTTTGTTGAGTTGGAACAGCAAAAGCAACTTTAGGCTCTCCCCAAAGATTTCTGATATTAATAACAATCTCAGCATCTTCAGAAATTACTACGGCTTTTTCTAACTTTCTATCTGCCAGCTTGTGAAACTCTATGAAATTGTCTACTCGAGCCACAACCTGAAGATAACCATCGCTAGATAGCCATACATCGCCGTTATCTTTTTTAACTGTTCGTGTATCTGGGTATGCTTTCTTTATCCACCCCAAAAATTGAGTCTGTTTCATTTAGTCAATATAGTAAATTGAATCAGACGCCTCAACTATCTTAACAACGTCGCCGGTCTTATACTCTTTCCCGGATTTTGACAGTGCTGATATATTCTCCTGTCTTCCGTTCCTGACTATTGTAATTTCATAGATATTGTCCGAAACGTGAAGATAGACGGTTCCAGCCCTGCCAACCAGTTCTTCTCCAACCTCTTGCTTTTTCTCGTCTGCCAGTTTGCTCATTCCCCAATAAACTAGGAACATAATACCAGCAACGAATACACCTATGAGAACAGCAACCACATATCCCCAAACGTTCCACTTATCTGGTCCAATTAGTGTCAGATAACCAGAACCGCCGAAGATGAAATGTAGAACACCCTTAGGAGATACAATAGTGCCGAGGTCGAAATCCCCAACACCGTCTCCGTCTAGGTCAATGTCTAAATCAGTACCATTAACGATACTCATGATTAGCTGAATTACTACAATAGCTGCAGAAATAATAAACAGCCAACCCCAAAAATTATTAATGTCCATATTGTTAAAAATTGTTTGTTGTTTTCATTTCAACTATAAGGTTTTAAGGAGGAAAAGAAAAGTACCCCATTAAGCTGAGGTACATGTAAAGGAATAGTTCACTTCGACGAATTGAGTTAGGTCGTATATATCAAGTAGCTCGTCCGGCACTGACATCACTACCTCGCTCATTAAAATATATTCGCCAGTTGCTATAGACCTTATCTGATCTGCGTCTTCTAATATCTCTATCCCCTTTGAATCGTCTATCCATTGAACAGTTAGAAGGCTTGTATTAGATCCGGTCCACATATCTTCCTTTACTATCTGCTCATACAAGACAATATGAAAAATATCCTTGTATCTTTTATAAATCTCTGTATTCCACAAAACTTTCATATCATCTATAAGGAAATGGGCGAAAAAAAAAAACAACCGCGTCTCCAGGTTAATATTTTAAGCTTTCCCGTTCGTACTCGCCCTGGCGCTAGTTGTTTTTTGTTTTTTTGAATAGTTTTGTTAAGTTTTTGTTAATTGTTGTGCGGGTAGGGAGAGTCGAACTCCCACGCTCTCACGAGCACTAGATCCTAAGTCTAGGTTGTCTCGGGCCCAACTGTAGCTTTCACTACCTATTTCTAGTTTTGGGTCGGAATCAATCTTCACCGTAAGTTAAACATGACGGTGCCCTATGTATATTCTCTACGCACGTCTGATATTTCTATCTCCTTGGCACGGTATTAGCATAGACTTTACTCCTTAGCCTTCACCGTTTAGTAGGGTTACATCTAGAAAATTTCTTAACTAGAGGGCAGACTAATTCTACCAATTCCAACATACCCGCAATTATCTTGAAAATTGTAGCTCAGGGGGGAGTCGGACCCCCACGGACCCTTCGGTCCAAGGGATTTTAAGCAAGATTTATAATCTTGGACTATCTCATCACCCTGCATTTCTGTTTAGGCGTCGGGCGCTAAATCCTGTTATTAAGAAGATTAACTTCCCAGGTAGTCTCTACACCTTCCTAAAGTTTACTCTAGGCTTGGCTCGCCCTCCAGATTCCTCCTTCAGCCGAATTCACCCGATTTGCATTATATATTTCTATATAATGGGGACGTGGCTTTATTTCATTCGCCATCCCTCGTGTCTACCATTCCACCACTAAGCCAAGCTACAATTTTGGTTTCAAGTATAAGAATTTAAAGGCTTTTTAGATTCCTATAATAAATTAACAGCTCCGGCCTCTTTTCCAGCCTTTAGGAATATCTTTATTTTTTACTCTTCTGTTTTCTCTTCCATTGGTGATCCAGAAACTTCCGTAAGAACCGTTCTTGCTTCCGACTTTCTTATTGACAGTTTCTTCGGACTGTTGCACTCCTTTGTTAATTCCGATGAATTGACCAGAAGTAATGAGAGGGTCCGTTTTATCTAAAAACCTAACGTCGTTCCAATCATCTTTATTCTTACAAGTTATTTTTCCAGATGAAGCCATCTTATACTGTTCCTTATTTTTATTATATTCTTCTTAAGAAATAAACTTTCGTTTATTAGTATTGACATCAACTGCGCTCATCATTCCACTAGATTGAGTTATATACTTATCCTTGTTGGCCTGATATTCTTCTGATGGAATACTAAACATTTTCTCTTTTCTTAAAGATTTATCAGCATAATTAACAAGTAGCCACCCACCCTGCCATTTATTTGGGCTTTCACATCCACCAAGAACCATGTTATAGCACATCCTATCATCTACAAGTTCTTGAGTCACTACTTCCGCCTCTTTTAGTCTAACCTCAGCTCTTGTAGAAAATGTTGCTTCGATGGTTTTTGAAAAGTTCTCTAAACCATACTTTATTTCTGCTTCATGAATAGCAACGCCGGATCCCCAATATCCATCATTCTCCAAATCATTGGATTTTGGATCATCTTTTAAAATAGAGTGAATCCCATAATAAAATTTTCCATTTATATTATTAGTAATCTTGTAGAAATAATGTATGTATAGGTGATCTACTTCTTCCCACTCAAGCTTCGTTTTTGAATATAAACCACCCTCTTCAGGTAAATCGTCAATAGTTATCATAAGTCAACTCAGCTTAAATTGTTTATCCTGGTAGCTACTCCAGTTTTGGTTTAACACAAAATTCATAATCTACTTCAGGAGGGTGTTCAAAGCCCATGACCTCTTTTACTAGCCCTCCCTAGTTTAACTATGAATAACTAATTGATTAAAACAAAGACATTATCTATTTTCATAAATAATATCTTGTTCTTTCATTAGTAAGTATTTGATGGCTGGAAAATGGCGGATTGGCACATTTCAGCTTTGAATTAGTCGTTATGGCCCAGGACTGTTACATTTTTGCCCGTTTTTCTCATTCTGCTATAATAAGTAGTAGTTGTGCGTCAACTACTATAACGCTTTTGAACAAAAAAAAAGAAGAGGAACTTAGTCCTCTCCTGAGCGAGAAACGGGACTCGAACCCGCAACTTTCAGCTTGGAGGGCTGACGCTCTACCAATTGAGTTATTCTCGCTTTCTGGTGGGAGATACTGGGTTCGAACCAGTGACCCCTTGCTTGTAAGGCAAGTGCTCTGAACCAACTGAGCTAATCTCCCTTTGTGTTGAAGGAGCTAGTATTCTCTACTATTCACATTCTCACTCGTATCGAATCTTATTGAATGTTGACTCCAAAATGGCTTAGTACCCCAAGACGGACTCGAACCGCCGACCGACGGATTAGAAATCCGTTGCTCTATCCAACTGAGCTATTGAGGCAAGTTGTTATTATTTCAAAAGTGATCCGGACGAGGCTCGAACTCGTGACCCCAACATTAAAAGTGTTGTGCTCTACCTACTGAGCTACCGGATCGGTCCAAAGAGGCTACTCACTATTGCTGTCTCAATACGTACAGAAGAAGTTTTCACCTCAGTATTTGTTAGTTTCGAAAGACCAAGACGTCCGCAGGTAGTTTCATCTGGGAAATCTATATACGGAACGCGCAGTGTCTTGGTCTCCACGTGGTTTTGGTGGTCCCTGCGGGACTTGAACCTGCGACCAGCGGATTATGAGTCCGATGCTCTAACCGACTGAGCTAAGGGACCAGACACTTACTGTCAATAATAAGAAATTGATGGCTTTTCAGCAGTAAACTTTTCTCAGTCGGTGTAAATAAAAGATGCTTATTTTTAGCATCTTTACTAGTAGCGGCGATCGGACTTGAACCGATGACCTTCAGGTTATGAGCCTGACAAGCTACCAACTGCTCTACGCCGCGATATTTTTGTAGTGGGTAGGAGAATCGAACTCCTATTGCAAGAATGAAAATCTTGAGTACTAGCCGTTATACGAACCCACCATTCGTTGTTTATGTCAAAAGTGGACCCGATCAGATTCGAACTGACAACAACTTGAATGCAAATCAAGCGCTCTACCAATTGGAGCTACGAGCCCATTAAATAAGTTTCGAGCCGATAGAGGGATTCGAACCCACGACCCCGAGATTACAAATCACGTGCTCTGGCCAACTGAGCTATATCGGCTTATTTAATTTCTATTATAAGGATTTAATGTCCTTTGGTGATCCATGTCGGATTCAAACCGACAACGTGCTGTTTTAGGGACAGTTGTTCTATCGTTGAACTAATGGATCAATTAGCCCAGTTGTTTGACCACTCATCGCCACAACTGGGAAAGGCATTTGGAACATTTAAGATACCTTTTTAAGTTTCTTAAAGAGGTTCCCATCATTAACGACTGCTAGAGCCGTGAGCTTATCGTTTAGATCAGGTTCATGAAATTCAGAAAATTCCATTCCTCTCATAGTCAATACGTCTTTCCAGTATTCTGTATTTCCGTAAAGGTATATAAGATACTCATTCTCCCAGTTTTCCTAACCAAATTCAAGTAGATATTGCGCAACGGCATGACCTCCTTGAACACAGCCATAAACGGGATTAAGACTCTCGTCAACAATTACATAGAGTCTTCTGTGCCCCTTCTCTAACGACTTTCTCGGCATACTTATAAACAAGATTACCCAAGACCTTTTTGAATTCATAGTATCCCACAAACTCAGGGTCAATTGGTTTACAGAAATTCTCCACATCGGCCGCAAAGCCAGAAGTAAAGCTACGATCCTTTGAGTATTCGTATTTAGCCCAGTCAAAGTCCTTACTGTGTCTCAGAGTATAGTAGAGGGCATAGTAGATTCTTAACGTTTCTCTATTGCCAAGTACCCTGAAATATGCTTCATAGGTATTGTACTTTCTCTTCTCTGGACAAGGATGATGGACGTCCTTTCTGTCTCGTTTAGATATCCTTTGATCTTCAACGAGGTTTTTGATTTCTTGTTTAAACCAAAGTACGAAATCTTTGGTATTCAGAATGCTAAGATTAATGGGTTTATCGAGATTTATTTTAGTTTCCATAATTATTACTGTTTTAAAGTTTGATTTAATTTGTTCCATTGATAAAAAATACGCTGAAAGTTCATTAAATCTAATTATGGAGGCGTAAAACTCACCTCGACGACACTCGCGGCCTCGGCTCCTTGAGCCTAGCCGAAAAAGTAAATTCTTTTCATATATTTTCGTCGATAATGTATTTGTTATTCTAATAGCCGTATCGGTTAATATTATCTTCATCCTTTAGTAGTTCCCAATCCTGCTGTCTTAGAAAAGCATAGTCCATGTCCATTCCAAAATTGGCATAAAGTGGATTGAAAGGAATTCGCTCTTCATAAAACCAGAACGTATCATCTACTTTAAAGGAAATCATATCTTTTCCATCCGCTGCTTTTGATTTTTTAGCAACCTCTATCTTTTTTGGACGGTAATAGACTGGATCTTCGTTTGGTCCTAATATAAAAATTATTTCACGCTCGCCGGCGTCATTCTTTACCACATCTATAATCAAACCAGGAAAATTGAGAGTACACATCATAGAGAATTCGTCCTCTCCATCCCCCGATACAGTATGATCAAGCTTTGGCAATTGTTTTATATAGTTCCTAACGTTTTCGTGATAATTCTCGTCGTTTTCTATAGAATACATAATATATATTTTGTTATTTGTATCGAAAGTGGGCAGGGAGAGATTTGAACTCCCGTAGACCTAAGTCGGCAGATTTACAGTCTGCTCCGATTGACCACTCCGGCACCTACCCAATTGTTATTTGTTTTTGGGGGATCTGGCAGGACTCGAACCTTGCGCCCTTTATTGTTTCCTGAGTTTGTACCCCAGCGGCGGCGGTTAACCCCCGGCTCTCCCTTTACTGAGCTACAGATCCCATATTGGTTTTGAGTCTCGGGTCAGATTCGAACTGACGAGTGTTGGTTTTGCAGACCAATGTGTTAGCCACTTCACCACCGAGACTTGGTTTTTTGTTATTATTTTGGTGGACCCGACGGGGCTCCAACCCGCACTATGTTTAAGGTGTCACATCAAACGCGCTTCCCTACTTAGAATCCTGTTCTGTTCGGTGCATCCGCAAATTTACAGAGCCATATTTCAGATCACTGATTAACACCACGCCCGCCTTCGTTTGGACGCGCTCTAATGCATCTTGAGCTACGGGCCCATTGTGGAATAACCAAGATTTGAACTTGGGACTTCTACATTATCAGTGTAGTACTCTAACCAGCTGAGTTATTATTCCAATGGTTTTGTTTTGAAAGTGGTATGAGGTGGAATTGAACCACCGACACAAGGATTTTCAGTCCTTTGCTCTACCAACTGAGCTATCACACCATATAAATAGTTTTGCAGTGCGTACCGGACTCGAACCGGCGACCACCTGAGTGACAGTCAGGTATTCTAACCAATCTGAACTAACGCACTATTCATGTTATTTGTTTCGCGGCCTGGGAGAATTACGATATCTCAACCTATTGATTAACAGTCAATTGCTCTGCCTTTGAGCTACCAGGCCTTTAGAACGATTTTACTTCTCGCTCTTCTTCTCAGTTTTAAAATCACTAAACGCTCCAATCGCTTTCTGGTAGAAGTATACACCAATACCTTCAGCAATTAGGTTAATGATTGCAAGCACTACGTGGAAGCCATCAGTATGTCCTGCGGAGGCCACATTGAAGATTTCTACGTTTACAATGATTGCGATAAAACCAAGAAGAGCAACAGAGAGCACTTTCAAAAATTTTACTAATGTTTTCTTATTATCTTCGTTCATAATATAAAATGGTTTTAGATTAGAGGAGTTATTTCCCCTAACAATTATAAGAATTTGATCGGTTTCTCTATGCAGATTATATCATTTCAGAAGATAAAAATAGATAGACTAAAGCGTCTACCTATTGTCGGGGTGACAAGACTCGAACTTGCGACCCTCTGGTCCCAAACCAGATGCGCTACCAACTGCGCTACACCCCGAATTGTTATTTGTTTCGAAGCAGAGGGTATGGGATTTGAACCCATGCACCGCTTTTAAACGATCTGCCGGTTTAGCAAACCGGTCCCTTCAGCCACTTGGGTAACCCTCTGTATTAAGCGGAAGGAGAGGGATTCGAACCCCCGGACCCGTGAAGATCTTTGGTTTTCAAGACCAACGCGATAGACCACTCTGCCATCCTTCCATACAAACATAAGAATTTGAAGGCTTTTTGTACGCGGATCATATCATTTCAGCTTTAATCCGGCCCAGATCTCTTGAAAGCCTTATTATTGGACAATATATGTTTAATATAAAACAAAAACGTACGACAATGAAAAAAGAGTACATTTACGGAGCCGTTGCTGCCGTTGTTGCAGCTTTCGTAACGGCAATCTTCCTGGCCAAGAGCCCTAAGAAGCAGGTCAAGAAGGAAATCGAAAAGATGGGCGGTCTGGCTAAGTATAACTATGCTGCCGGATGTGCCAAAAAGAAAGGCCTGATCGAAGAGGATGCTAAGGTGTCCTCCATCGACGAGATCAACGGCCTCAACAAGAAGCAGGTCAAACTCGTGGCCACCGTTATTGGTCTGGTAAAGGCCAATCAGGTAACTACTGGTCCCGATCGTGATGAGAAGGGACATTTCATCAAGCCCGAGAACACTGACCAGCAGTAAAAATGAGAGAGGATTTGTTCCTCTCTTTTTTTTATTTTTGTTCTGTCTCACTCCTTGTTTTTGGCATCTTTTCCCAATCATATCTATTCAATCCAGCCAATCCTTTAACAGTTGCATATCGTCCATTAGCAACCATTAACGACATAGGTTCATTGGTCATCTCAACTACAATAACCCTCTTTCCAATTCCAAATGCATAACCAGCTTCCCAATTTGCTCCGGCTGTTGAGTATCTGCCGTGGGATAACATAACAACAGCATCACACTCTTGAATCGCATTTATATCAGACTCAAACACCATCAAACCCCATTCTGCATTCGGCCAGTCCCATGCATTTGGTATCTTATGTTCAATTGGTGCATATACTTCGTGTCCCTGTCCCCTTAATATCTCCAGAGCACTAAACATTTCTTTTCTCTTGTCGGGTTCTAGAGTTGTTGCTAAGTATATTTTCATTTTCTTAGTACCTTCTTAATAATTTTTCCACGAACACCAGAAATAAGCTTTCCTGCATCTTCATAACTTATTTCCGGCTTCAGTTCTAGGCCCAGTTTTTGACATATTGATTCTCTAAACTTATGTCGCGTTCCAAACATAATAGGCATTGAACATAAACCAGACATATTGCAGGAAGTACATATCTCTTCTTCATGTTTTGTCCTATCCCACCTAGAAACTTTAAAGTGAAATAGAAAATCAGAATCAGAATACACTTTAACCACGTTTTCTAAGATAATCACGCGTATATTCATCTTCTTGCTATTCTCTTAACAATCTTTCCCTTCAGGCTGTTGATAAATGTTTGTGCTTGTTGGTCCGATGTGAATATAAAGTGAACATCTCGTATCTCACTGCACAATTCTTCTAAGTCAGTATAATTAGAAAAGATATAAGTAAAACTGCAGAGTGGAGCTAATCGACAGAATTGAGTACATGGATAGGCGTCTGGTCTGTACTCTTTCGCTGGCCAAGATACAAGAACTTCAAATAGATCGTTTTGTATAACTATCCTATTTCTTTTCCTGTCAACACGTATACTATATCTATAACTCATTCCAATATTAAGGGATTTGCCATTCTTGAGGTTTTGTTTCCTTAATTTTGAACTGAGGGAAGACCTTGGTTCAGTGTATAATAATATTTAAGTTTAGTAAAATGTATGTGTAATAGAAGAATTGTAATAATTGATCCTAAAGAAACCCCAGATTATATGAAGTACTGGGGAATTGGCTTAGGGAACGAAATTTACACAACAGACAGCCTAGAGAGTATGCAGCCGGATGATTTACGAACAGCTTTATCGCTCGGAAATTCAGACGCCGCCATGTTAGTAGGCTCAGGGGGATATAAATTCTTCTTTGAGAAAACTGGTCTGCATGCCGGCGTACGATCCGAGAACTGGTTTGACTGTTCGAAACTAGACCGGCTGAGTGTAGAAGGAGGCTGTTTCGTTAAAGTACAAGCAGACGTACCAACACCGGATGAAGTTAGAATATTCATGGATCCGACCTTCACAAACCACGTCGACTTTAGCTGGTTTCAAAGTAAGGTTATTCATGATTTCGAGGGAGCTATTAAGTTTTTGAATTGGCTTGACTCTCTTCCCGAATCACAAAAGTACGGATTTGACTATGAAGCTTCTGGTATGGCTCTGGATAAATGGTTTGAAATATCTGGTGCCTCGTTATGTACTCAGATGTTCGGTGGATTTATTAGCTTTACCGATATCAGACACACATCAACACAGGAGGAATATCAATATCTGTGTGAGAAGTTTGGAAAGTTTATAGAAAAGAGACAATCGCACCTGGTTACCTATAACATGCAATATGAACAGGCAGTATCTCATCGAATGTTTGGAGTTGATCTCTATAACTTAATGGATGCTTCGGTTTATAATGTCATCGAAGGAAACCATATGAAAAAGTACTCGTTAAAATGGACCGCACAGAAATATTTACATGCAACGGTCTGGGATACTGAGTTTGATAGAATTTCTGACCTAATCGACTCTATGTTATTTCATGTAGTTGGTAAGTTAAAGGCAGATAAACATAAAGAACTAAAAGTAACTCCCGATAACTTTGATCAGACTCCGGAGTGGGCAGAACTAATGAGCAGATATCCGGAATTTGAGAATGAGTTTAGAGCACTTATTATCGAGTATTGGGGAAATCCGTTTATGTGTGTGCCGAGTGAAATCTTAGGCAAATACTGTAATCTTGATGCTTTCTATACTCTAATGATACATGAAGCAATTAGTCCTAGATATTCTGAGGATTGTGTTAGAACTTTCATGGATAATACAAGACTCGGCGCAAGACTTCATAATTGCGGACTTTATATTGATGAACCGTTTAGATTAGAGTATGCCCAGAAATCGAAAGAAATGATAGCCTGGGGAATTACTTATTGTGCTGCCGCGAGATGTAGAATTAAGATGGCAAAACACGCTCCGAAAATGGCTAATATTGACAAGTATCCAGAGATTGCCAAGAAACTGATGAAGGATAATACTTTCTTCAACGGTAATCCACAAGAAATAGCAAAATATCTACTGACGACTAATGTAGATACTATGGATGCTTATGAACTTGGTATAAATGAAGGAAGTCTGTTGATGAAATATGGACCAACTTTTGCAACTGAGTTCTTACGAGTGCTCCGAGAGGCTATGGAAGAGTGTGAATTCATTAAGACCTATAAGAAAACCGGCCAGAAAGTGCTAAAAACTAAAATCGACGGTAGTGTAGGTGGCAAAAAGAAAATACAACAAGTCCTGGGTGATAAACTGATTCCGATAATTGGACTTGACAAAATAAAGATAAACGATAAACACATAGAGCTTGAGAAGTATATGTATTATGAGAGAAACTTTGACGAACTAATGAAAGTCTCAAAGAATCAGCTCAATGACATAATGAATATACCATCTGAGATCTATGCATTCGGTCAAAAATTCAATCTCCTCGACTATGCAGACTATGTAAGTAATAATCTGTTTAAAGCTAGGAGTCCGGAAGAAAATGACGAAATTTGTTTAGAGTTCGCCCAACTGTTTCCTACCGAGTCCGCATATCTCGCCGCCATGTTTGAAAGTACACAACAATTACCCGGCGCAGAGAAATATTATGAATTACTCGGTATCCAGACAGTTGAAGATGGATTTGCTCACTTTATGGCTAATTGGGAGAGCTATTGTAAAGGCACTCCAGTCCAACAAACAGCATATCCAGAGAAAGTATATAATCTGACTTCACAATTCTACGGCGACTTAGGGTGTGATCAGGTTAAGGAAGTATGGAGCAACTTTAACGGATATGTAGCTCAGGAACAGTTCTTTAAATATGTATCGGACCAGTATGAAGATTATGGAAAGCCGTTCGACGATAATGACTTTGACAATAAATTCTACTTCATGAGAAAACTGGTTATCAATTATCTATTATTCAAGAAGTATTACAAGGTTCTGTCGACTTATATTGATGGAATGTTGGCCGAGGGAAAGTGGGTAATTGAAGATGAAAAGCATATACCAATTAGAGAAGCTGATCCAAATGAGCCCGGAGCTGTTCATAAGTGTTTCTGTCATTATGAAGTCAACACGAAGAGTAGTAAAAGGTGGTCTAGCGCATTTCATACTATTGTGAGTCATGCTGATTTTAAAGACATCTTAAGAACTCCATATCACATTGATGGAAATGGAAACATAGTAAACGAGGACTTCATTGAGACTTACTTTGATATTTCCTCAGCTGAAGTTAAGGCTGCTGGATTTGCTAGTGGGGACCCTGACTTGATTGATAAGTTTAACAAGGGTGAGGATATCTATATTTACTCAGCGAAATTATATTTGGGAGATAAATTTGATAAGCTAGATAAGAAAGGCAAGAAGATGTGGAGAAAGAGATTCAAAACTATCTTCTTAGGTGTGCTTTACGGTCTAGGAAAGAAATCACTGGCTGAAAGATTGTATTGTTCAGAAGAGGAGGCCGATGATATCATACAGGGACTCTATACAAGCTTCCCGAAACTGAGAGAATATGTGGCCACTCAACAGCAATATCCATTTAGTCATGATGGATATATCAATACGATGTTGGGTGACAAATTAAAAGTTAAAGAATATGAGCTATGGCAAAAAGCGACGCCAAGAGAAAAGAACAATCTACAAGCGAGAACACAGAGATTAGGAGTGAATCTTCCAATTCAAGGTAAAGTATTGCCGTCTATAGTAGTGATATTATAGAGGATAATTGGGCAAAATCGGTGAAGGCTGAGATGCTAATACCGAGATAACTGGATACACAAAGAACATCCAGTATTGTAACGCATAGAAGGTGAAACTAGAAATAGAATATAATCCTTCCAAGAGTGTCCAACATCTTGAAACACAGATGAAAATATATGCTGAACTATTAGTAAATGAACTAATAGAGCTAGGAGATAAAAAGCTTCTAGGATAACAAATTTGGGTACAGCGTCGATTATGGCTTCAGGATTCTTTAACAATATCCGCGAATCAATACAAGAGCACTGGAAACAACCACTCCAGCCAATTATTGTAGTTCACGACTCCAATACTAACTATGTACCAACATCTAAGATCTTTGAGATTAGAAAGTTCTACGATACATATTATACAGACTATTGTGCAGGCTATGGACCGAAGATCAAGCTATTGTTTGATCTATTAGCTGGTGATGCTTATGAATGTGCTATGCCAATGAAGATGGTTGATGAAAATACAATCGAATTCGAGGGTAGTGCATACGCAATGATGAGAATGTATGATAAGATTATGAGCTGCAAAGATCTTAAGGTAGAGTGTGATACAAAACGAGAAGATCTTATACCTAACTGGATAACTAACCCGATTCTCAGATTCATTCGAGAAAAAGGAACTCAAGTTAGACGAGATGAAAGTAAATATACAGTTAGGTTTAAAAAGATTGGGTAAAAAAAAAAGAAATAGAGAAGATTCAGAAATGGTCTTCTCTATTTATTTACTATTTTGTTTTAGCTTTAATCCATTTACAGCCTTTCTCTATTCTACTTGTTGATAAGTCCTCTTTACATGTTAGTCCTGCCACAGTCTTTACTAAGTCTGATATTTCATTTTTAGGATCTACTACTGAATGAGAGGCAGCAAAGTTTTCTCGTAACTCCTCCATTATACCATTTAATTTCTCAAAGAATATAAATCCGTGGTCATTTAATGGTACTCGCATCAAGCTTGAAATTCTAAGTCCGGTCATATTAGGCTTATATACTGATAGTTCATAACAGGTCATTTGAAGCTGATCCTCTCCAAGAGGAATTTCAAAATATTGTCCAGAATTGAGGTCTCCAATAGATATGCCATATTTATCTTTTAGTGAATTATCAAGATGTTTTAGTATGTCCTCAAAGAATTTGTCTGGTGTTTTAAAGCCCTCAAAATCTATCACATCAATATAGTCCGCTGATTCAAATCTATAAAAATAGCTACCCTCTTCTTGGCACGCCTCTTCTACTTGGCTACTAAGCCCCGGATATATGTGCACAGAGACTTTATTTTTATCGTTGATGTCCTCATCATTACTCCTGATAGTTATAGTCTGCATCACATTCAAGCATACATCACGATAAGATATTTTGGGCCCTTCGTCATCTACTATTTCTTCAAGATAAGAAGTTTTCTTTCCAATAATCCACACTCGCCTTTCATCATAAGTATTAAAAGCAATTCTATAAAAAGAGAAATTTTTAATTTTATCAACTAATTTATCTAATGTAGTTCTCTCCATATCACTACTAAGGCTTTGTCTCTTTTGGGAATGCTTTTTTTTTGTCCCACCAAAACTCTTATTCATGATATGTGTGTTATTAGATATATTAAAAAGAGAAAACTAGAAAAGCAAATATCTAATACGCGCCGCAATTGGAATCCTCATGCAGTCGAGAAGGAT
>Ga0265298_10004197_pt1 | contig 18522 bp, 18 predicted proteins | sample AusTroGonzalo_MG_3_FD_193486 | JGI IMG/M metagenome (GOLD analysis project Ga0265298, IMG submission 193486) | Bovine rumen microbial communities from tropical cattle in Woodstock, Queensland, Australia - Gonzalo_01 | ecosystem: Host-associated > Mammals > Digestive system > Stomach > Rumen ... | reverse complement strand
GGTTCGCAATGCTTCAGATAATCCTCAGCAGTTTCATTCCACACCTTGATATCAGCTCCCAATACTTCAAAATTATGACAAGCTAGGTCGCAGAGTTCGGTTTGTCGCTCCACGTAGTCGGCTTGCTGGAAGTGTTGCGAGATATAATAGGTGTCAATGCCCAAACCTCCGGTGAGGTCGGCGAAGGTTTGGCCTTCCAAAAGACCAGCCTTGTAGCGCGCAGCCGCTTCCGATGAGCATTGCTCGATGGAGAGGTGGGCCGGGAAAAGAAGATCCTCGTTGTCAGCCCATTGCGGCACCTTTTTCTGCAAAAGCTGTCGGGCGGCAATTTGCCGCAAGGCCAAAGAAACGTCAGTGCCGACGGGCGCCTTTTTCAAGGCGAGCGTCGGCACGTCGGCATTCAGGTTTTCCCTGATGAATTGTCTTGTTGTATCGTTCAAGTTCAAATCTTCTTCAGATTCATCACCTCGAGGTCGGTGAGGAAACGCCACTCGCCACGAGGAAGTTTGTACTTGTCGAGACCGGCAAACATGACACGGTCGAGCTTGGTCACTTCGTAGCCGAGGTGTTCGAAGATACGGCGCACGATGCGGTTGCGACCCGAATGGAGTTCAATGCCGATGCTTTTCTTGCTGTCGTCGTCCTGGTCGTAGGCGATGTTGTCGGCTGCGATGGGGCCGTCATCAAGTTCGATGCCTTCAGAGATGCGCAGCATGTCGTTCTTGGTCAAAGGCTTGTCAAGGATGACATGGTAGAGCTTCGGGATCTCACTGCTCGGATGAGTCAGTTTCTTAGCCAAGTCACCATCGTTGGTGAACAGCAAAAGGCCCGTGGTCTGCTTGTCGAGACGACCCACAGGATAGACACGCTCGGGGCAGGCGTTCTGCACGAGTTCCATCACTGTGTCACGCTCATACGGGTCATCAGAAGTGGTGATATAGCCTTTGGGCTTGTTGAGCAGGATATAACGGAGCTTCTCGCGATTGAGGGTCTGGCCGCCATAAACCACCTTGTCTTCGGTCTTCACCTTGTAGCCCATCGTGGTGATCACTTCACCGTTCACCTCCACACAACCAGCCTTAATCAGGTCGTCAGCTTCGCGGCGCGAGCAGATGCCACAGTCGGCCAGGTATTTGTTCAGGCGGATTTCGCCAGTGGCTTTCGGACGATCGTACAACGGGTCTTTCTCGCGGACATAGCCCTTGCGGCCACGGCGTGGCTCTTCTTCATCCTCAAAACGGCGGCCACGGGGACGATCTTCAAAGCGGCGGTTGCCACCACGCGGTCTGTCATCGTCAAAGCGACGACGGGGTCTGTCTTCATCGTCAAAACGACGTCTTGGACGGTCGTTGTCATCAAATCTGCGACGAGGACGCTCATCATCATGGAAGCGGCGGTCACGTGGCTTGTCGTCATCAAAACGACGGCGCGGACGCTCGTCATCATCAAATCTGCGACGGGGACGGTCGTCGAAACGACGTTCACCACGAGGTTTGTCATCATCAAAACGGCGACGTGGTCTATCATCGTCGTCAAAGCGGCGACGTGGACGGTCATCGTCATGGAAACGACGTTCGCCACGCGGTTTGTCGTCATCATAACGACGGCGTGGACGCTCGTCATCGTCAAATCTGCGGTGCGGGCGGTCGTCGCGACGGCCTTCACCGTGTTCATCGTCGAAGCGGCGGCGGGGGCGGTCACCGAACTTTCGGTCGCCGAACCTACGGTCGCCACGGTTGTCATCGAATCGGCGCTCACCTCTCGGCTTGTCGCCAAAGCTTCTCTCTTCGCGTCCTTCCTCGTCACCCTCACGGTGATAGAATTTGAAGGACCTCCTCTGCTGGAACACTTCCGGTTCATCAGCAGGCTTTCTGGTGCGCGGACGCTTGCCAGATCTTTCGTTGTCAGTCATTTATGATATTGTATTAGTGATAAAAAAACTCATTCCGTCGCGGAATGGGCGGCAAAAGTACGAATATTTTGGGAAACAATATCGTTTTAGGAAATAATTATTACTTTTGCAGCTGAAACAATTCAGAAAAGAATGACGACAATAACTCTGAGATATGATGAAAGCAATCAGATGGTGCTTGATGCTCTCGGTAATCTGATTAGTTCGGGATTAGCCACTATTGACGAGACTATCCCTGAAGGCAGCTTGACTGTTTCACAATTCAGTGCTTTGTTGAAAAACGGCATCAGAAAACATTATGAAGATCAGAGAAGTAATCATACTGCCACAGGTCAGGAATGATCTTGCCGAAATCATTGAGTTCATCACCTACAACACTTCAGAGGAGAACGCGTTGCGTTATGCTGACGAACTCATAATCGAAGTCGAACAATTATCTTATCTGGCAGATGCTATGGCTGAGATCCCTTCCAAAACCTTATCACAATATCATCCTCTTGCACAAAGACTACTGAGCAACAACAGAAAATGGTGTATTGTGTTTCATAAAACTGAAAAATACGTTTTTGTGCATAAAATCATTCCTTCATCAGCAGTTATTTGGTAGCGGTTTTATCCCTTTGCTCCCTCCATTCCGAAAAGCATTTGAAAAAATCATAATCCAAGATATCGCAGATTTTCAGCAGTAAATCGGTGTAAATCCATTTGCGGTTGAAGATCTTGTATGCGTTTTGCCGCGAACAACCCAGTTGCTCCGCAAGCCAAGTGATGGTGCGTCCTTGCCGATGCAGCTCTTCTTTAATAAGATGGCCGATATGCGGTTCTTCTTCCATTGCGTTTGCCTTTCGGGGAGCCTTGCGCGGTGGGCAAACAAAATGGGCGGAACCTTCTGTTTGCTTACTTGAAACCGAAGGCTCGGCAAAGCCCGTACAAGCAAATAAACAACAAACAATTCACGCCCTAGGACGCGAACCATTCGCCACTTATTTCCCTTGTACTTCCAATTTGCCGATTTTCGGTTCAGAGAATAAGAGCGTAAAGCTCGGTATGGTTATGTCAATATTCTAATCTATCTATAGTTCTATCTTTTTGTAGGGGGCAAAGGTAGGGATAATTTATGATTTGTGGAGTTATTGTATTGAAATTTTCAAAAAACACAGAACAAAACGAGGCTTTCGTGTGTATTAGAAAGCCTCGTTTCTCTTTTATTCAAAATATCACTAGAAGGTTACACTTTTATATGTAGTAAAGTCGCTAAATATATAGGTACCATAACTCTCACGATAATATGCTCGTATTTTAAAGTAATAAGTATGACCAGACTCTCCAGGATAATAAACATTCAGCGATGTTACATTCTCATCTGTACCTTGGAAAGTGTAGTAAGTGCCATAGGCAGATGTCGACATGAAAATATCATAGCCTGTCGCTTGGTTAACTTTTGACCATGAAAAGAGAATTCTATCATTGCCTGATTTTTGTGCCGAGAAAGAAGAAGGTTTTGACAAGGGTATTTCGGAACTATATCCATACCCCTCGTCAGAACCATAATCATTGATGGCTTCTACAGCATACCTATTAATACCAGGATGCACGTCTGTATCTCTGTAACTTGTTGAAGTAGTTGTTGTTTTTAACTCATATGAACCAGAAGAAGGATTCCTCTTGTATACTTTGTACGAGGTTGGCCTTCCACAACCATTACTAGTTGATGATGTCCATGAAACCGAGATAGAAGAAGCGGTGCCACTTGCAGAAACAGTAGGAGGACATGGTGCTACATTGTTCGAATTAATATTGACAACTGCATACGAACTATAAGAACTTTCTCCCGCACTATTTACAGCCTTCACTTTGTAATAGTTATTACCTTGACTTGGGTTATGGTCATATAGATAAGTCGTGGTCGTTTCAGATCCGTGCTGTGTATAACCGCTATTAGGAGACGCGCTCTTGTACACCTTATAACCAGTTGCATTTGACACAGAATTCCATGAAATCTTTATGTCCGGTAACATCGCATTACCGACATTCTCCGCGTTTACTCCAGTAGGTGCATCGGGAACTGTAGTGCTACCACCACCGCCACCGCCACCACCACCACCAGACGAATAGTAACAATACGCATAGTCACTCTTTTCACTTTCAATACCACTGGAATTTACAGCCGTCACTTTGTAATAGTTATATGTGCTAGGCGAGGAGTCATAGTAATAAGTATTACTAGTTGAGGATGATATCACAGAATAAGAGCCACTACTGCTTGAAGCGCGATAGACAATATAATGGGAAGCATTGGAAACGCTATTCCAAGTGACACAAACTCTTGTTCCGCTAACTTCAGCGGACACACCTGTTGGTGCAGTAATAGTTGTGGATCCTCCACCACCGTTTCCTCCTCCATTACCTCCACCGCCACCATTTCCACCGCCACCACCATTTCCAGAATAATAACATGAAGCAGAACTATAAGAAGAACTCCTACCATGTTCATTTTGCGCATAAACTCGATAGTCATTGTATCCTTCTTTTGGTGAATAGTCCGTGTATGATGTGCCATAAGTCTCAACAATAAAAGAGCCTCCACCATCAGTTACGCAATAGGAATCTGCATCTTCAACGCTATTCCAAGTTAGTATAATAGTTGATCCTGATACATAAGCTGATGCTCCAGTTGGAAAAGAAGGAGCTTTTTTACAAGCTACCATAAGTATCATGGACACAGATAATACAGCAAAAACTGCCAATGTTCCAATCCAAATCTTTTTCTTCATTTCCATTTCTGCCCAGTTCTATCCCATCGGGCACATCGGTTTTAAGGTTAGTATTTATCTCATAAAGGTAAAAACAAGCCTTATACTGCTCTCGTTTCCAGCGTCATCCATTTGGCGCGAAAGATTGTCCTTTTTGGTTGTCGGAAATGTAAACAGAAAGATGACAAAATGATGGTTCACATTTTTGTGGCCCACAAGTTTGTGAACTATTGAAAAAAGTCGTAGCTTTGCAGCGAATAAAAGGAATTCGTCATCATGAAAAAATCATTTATCTATGGTGTGGCCGTTGAAGGCAACAACTTTACAGACCGTGAGAAAGAGACAAGGCGTCTCAAACAGGACTTTGAAAACGGGCAGAACGTGATACTCATTTCTCCACGGAGAATGGGTAAAACCTCGCTCGTAAGGAAAGTCCAAACTCTTGTCAACAAAGACATCGTGACAGTTTACATGGACATTTACGACTGCCGCAACGAATATGAATTCTACAACAAATTTGCGGCGGAGCTCCTAAAACAAACCGCTGGCAAAACTGAGGCTGTCATGAAAAACATCAAGGAATTCCTGGTCCGATTATCACCTACCATCTCCTTTGGCCCTGACCCTAACAACGAGTTTTCCTTGTCCCTTGGCATTACACCCAAAAACTATTCTCCAGAAGAAATCCTGCAACTACCTGAGCGCATGGCCGAAAAAATGGGCAAACATATTGTGGTTTGCATCGACGAGTTCCAACAGATTGGGGAATTCCCTGATTCACTGAAAGTTCAGAAGAAAATGCGCGGCATCTGGCAACTGCAAAGCAACGCTTCCTATTGCTTGTTTGGAAGCAAAAAGCACCTGCTCGCCAACCTCTTTCAAAGCAAGAAGATGCCCTTCTACCAATTTGGGGACATTCTGTTTCTCCAACCCATCCCTACAGAAGACTGGATTCCTTTCATCCACCAGAAGTTTGAAGAAAAAGGCATGAACATTTCCGATACCATCATCGAAAAGATCTGCGCTACAGTGCAAAGCCAATCCTCTTACGTACAGCAACTGGCATGGAATGTCATGCTCAACACCACAAAAAAAGCGGATGAAAGCGCCTTGGAAACCGCAATAGAAGACCTACTGAACCAAAACTCACTGCTGTTTTTGCAGCAAATTGAGAGCCTTACTGCCTATCAGATGAATTTCCTGAAAGCCGTTGCAAAAGGCGTACACACGGATTTCACTTCCAAAGAGGTATTGGCCAGTTATGATTTAGGGTCAAAGTCAAATGTCTCAAGAATCAAGACCGTATTGACACAAAAAGAACTGATAGAAAAAACACCCAACGGAATCGTGCTCACGGACCCTGTTTTTGAGCTTTGGTTCGCCAAAGAATGGTGTAAATAATAAATTGTTATTTAGGCAATTACAATGAATCCACTAAAAGTTCACAACTTTGTGGACCACAAAATTGTAGACCACAAGTTTGTGAACTAAATATTTTCAAGGCATATCTTCGGAAACAACCGCTTCAACTCGCTGATTTTCTCCTCTTTCAGCAATTCAAACCTCTTAAAAGCCTCGCTCTCCGGGAACAATGGCCTATGCTGTAGCATCTGCTTCAACTCGGCTGCAGCTTTCATGGCAGGTTTTTCCTTTGGGTCGATGGCGAAGTCAACGAAGCGTTCCCAGATGTAACGCACCGCCTGCTCGGTGGGATGCACCATATCTTCCTTGTAGAAACGATAGTCACGCAATTCGTCCAAAAGGATTTCGTAAGCAGGAAAATAATAAGCATTATTGAAGGTTTTGCAGACCTCATCGACAGCCAACAGCAAGGCTGATTTACTCAACTGGTTCTCATGCATGCCATCCTTCAGATGGCGCAAGGGTGAGACAGTGAATATAAACCGCTTTTCGGGGTGCTGCTGAACGATTTCCGAAAGACCGTGAACAGATTGTTCCACCGATAGGAAAACGCGCTCAAAACGAGCCGCAGGCAACTTATGGCAATTGGAAACCACCGTTTGTGTGTCCTTATCACGAAAAGCCCACGAAGTACCCAAACTAAGGATGACCCATTTAGACTTCTCAAAATGCACATGAGCCTCGGCAAGGCTCCGGTTGACCTGTTCCAACAACGCCGCCTCAGAAACGTTCCAGAAAGCCGTATTATGGCTGAACGTGCAATATTGACCCTCGCCCACTCCGATGACTTCTTCATGGCTAAAGGGTGTTCCACTATACAACCGCTCCAACGATTGCGTGATGCTGGCAGGGTTGTAGAGCACGCCAAAAGGATTCACCAAGGCATCGAAGCCTAAGCCACGGCAAATACCGCCCACCTCGTCGGCGAAGCAGGAACCTAGGAAAATCAGCCCATCGCCATAAGCGATGGAGTGGTCTAGAGGTTTGATATTTACTTCTGTGTGGAGTATCATTTCCTTTTGCCTCACCCCCTACCCCTCTCCACCTGGAGAGGGGTGTGGGCTATCGCGCTCCGCTTATTATTGTTTCTATTAATTCTGTGAGATGCTTTTTGTCGCAGTCGTCATTTCTCAATCTATACACTCTGATGCCTTTTGATGCAAAAACTGAAGTTCGGTACTCATCGTATTCTTTAACCTCTTCCTTATCGTGAACCGATCCATCAATCTCCAATACCACATTCAGTTCAGCACAATAAAAATCGACAATGAACCCTTCTATAACCTGTTGCCTTCTCCATTTCAAATCTTTGATCTGTCTATTGCGCAGCATCTGCCATATTGCATCTTCACTTTCAGTAGGATTCTTACGAAATTGCCGAGCAAGTTCAAGCTTTTTAGGATTTATTCTCTGATCACGTATACTATACTTCCCGGCAGGCACATCACCCTCTCCGCCATGGAGAGGGGGCCAGGGGGTGAGGCCGAAACTGTCCATACTCATAGACTATTTATTCTCTGCCAAATATCGTTCTACTTCGATACCCGCCATAGCCCCAGTGCCTGCCGCCACGATGGCCTGGCGGTAAATGCGATCCTGACAGTCGCCACAAGCAAAGATACCCTCCACATTGGTGGCCGTCGACTTGGGCTTTGTGATGATGTAGCCGTCCTCGTCCATGTCGAGGATGCCTCTGAAAGGCTCCGTATTTGGCGTGTGGCCGATGGCCTCGAAGAAGCCATCCACATAGATGGTGCGTTCTTCTTTGGTGTCGCTGTGATACAGCACTGCACCCTTCAGCTTCTTCATGAAGCCTTGCTGCTCGCCGAACAATTCCTTGGTCTGATGCTTCCACAACACCTCGATGTTGGGCGTGTTGAGCACACGATGCTGCATAGCCTTGGAGGCACGCAGCACGTCACGGCGGACGATGAGATAGACCTTGTTGCAGAGTTTTGCCAGATATGTAGCATCCTCGCAAGCCGTGTCGCCACCGCCCACGACTGCAACATCCTTGCCCTTATAGAAGAAACCATCACAGGTGGCACAAGCCGACACACCGCCGCCCTTGAATTCTTCTTCAGTGGGCAAACCAAGATAACGCGCGGCGGCACCTGTGGAGACGATGATGGTATCAGCCAAGAGTTCACCGTCGTATTCTGTCGTCACCTTGAAGGGACGCTGGCTGACATCGATGGCCGTCACTTCGCCTTCACGGATCTCAGCGCCGAAGCGCAACGCCTGCTGACGGATGTCTTCCATCATATCGGGGCCATTAATGCCCTTGGGATAGCCAGGGAAGTTCTCGATTTCAGTGGTTTGGGTCAGCTGTCCGCCGGGTTGCATACCCTCGTAAACGACAGTTTTCACATCGGCGCGGCAGGTATAGATAGCGGCCGTATAGCCTGCAGGACCTGAGCCAATTATCAGACATTCAACTTTTTCCATAGTTGTCAGTTATTAGTTGTTCAGTTATTCGGTTAGATGGTATTTTGCGCAAAGATAACTTTTTTTTCGCTAAGTGAACAACAATTCAAAAAACATTCGTATCTTTGCAGCCGCAATTCGAAAGAATACATGCAATCGGGGTGTGGTGCAGTTGGCTAGCATTCTTGCATGGGGTGCAAGCGGTCGCCCGTTCGAGTCGGGCCACTCCGACAAAAAGGGACAACAGGTTATCTGCTGCCCCTTTATTGTTTTTATAATCGTCTGAAAATCTGCGGAATATATCGAAAACTACATTCTCATTTTCTGTTCGATAACCATCAATTTTCTTGTCAAACAAAACCCCGTCTGGAAACACCAATTTTTGGAGGTTTTGCCTCAAACGAAAGTTTCCTTCACTCCATAAACTTCCTAATTTACAACACATTATAATCACCTCATCTATATACTTCAACTTGTTCGATAAATTTTCCGTGATGCTTTCCAATTGTTGCGTGATTTCGGACTGCTCATCCTTCAATTTCGACATCGTTACATTGTAAACCTCTTCCCCGATTTCGCCAACTCCAAACCTGTATTGAACATTCTTTATCTTGTTCTCTACCTCGGTCTTTTTCTTGTTGAGGGTGCTGGTCATTTCCATACGGCTCTCATGGCAACCTTTAAACAACTCAACCAACACCTTTTTCAAAATGGCGTGAAACTCTTTCGGTATGCCATAACTATCCAATAGCCCAATATACTTATTGTGCATCTTGGTTACTGACTGGTTGTTCTTGCAACCAATCTTATTGCACTTGTAATACTCTTTTCCCCTTGACTTTACAACATACCCTGTAAGATAACCTCCACAATCGGCACATCTGACATGGCGTTTCAGTGGGAAATTCTCTGTCACCTCTTTATGTTCGTACCCTGCCTTCGATAAACCATTGATTTTCTTGAAGGTCTCTTCATCCACTATGGGTTCGTGGTTTCCTTTCACCAACTCGCCTTCATCAAGTAGATTATGCCTAATGTAGCCACAATAGATTGGGTTCATAAAGATGTATGAAAGTTTCTTTCTGTCAATCTCTAACCCATGTGCTTTCAACCTCTCGCAAATTTCGGGATTGCTCAACCCCTCATCGGCTTTCCAACGGAATGCCTTCCTCAACAATTCACCTTTCCAATTCACTTTCAAATAATGGTGCTTGTTTTCCTTGTAATGGTCATAGCCAAATGGAGCGGCATTAAACCACTCGCCACGGCGCAAACACTCTTTCATACCGCCAACACACTTGTCTTTTCTTATGGTGTTATCAAACTTGGAAAACAATAACAACACATCTTCCATAAAATCGCCCGATGCACTATCGGGGTCAACTGGTTGTGTGGCACTGACCACATACACGCCTTTCGATTTCAGTAACGCCTTCAGCATTGATGCCTCCGCCCCTGTTCGGCTAAACCTGTCATAAGAGTAAACCAATATCACATTGATTTCCTTGTCTCGTCTAACCTCTGCAATCATTTTCTTGAACTCTTCACCCATTTTCTTTGCGCTTTCATGTGTGCCACCAAAAGGTTTCTTAATGGTGATGCCGTTACGCTCCGCATACTCTCTACACACTTTATCCTGTGTTTCCAAACTGCAATTATTCTGTTCCTGCTTTTCGCTGGAAACTCTCGTCCATAATGCCGCAACCTTATGGTCTAACTTCGCAAATTCAACTTGTTTTGCGGCTCTCTTTTTCTTTTCATTGCTCTTTCTACTCATCTTGTAAAAGTTTTTCAATCTTGTTATTAAAAAGGATTTCTCCTAACTGGTGGAAAAAGTCTAATACCACCTTTTGTTCGTTCTCATTAAGTCCTAATTTTCTAAAATCTTCATCATACTCTTTGTAGTTTAGCATTCATAATAAAATGATACCCTTTATTCTTGGTAGATAACATACAGAAAATTTTCGGGAAAAACAAATCACACTATCCTTCCTGTGCTGGTAAAGTCGCTGCCACTCATTGAAGGCACATCACGCCAATAGTTTTTCATTCCCATCGAAATTCGTTGTTTGGTCATGTCTGATTTCTTCCTGCCTTTCATCTTGGCACTGATTTTCTTTCGTACTTCCACAGGGCATTCCCTGTATTGCCTCTTGTAGTTCTTTTCCATAATCATTTCACTTTTTACAATTATTATTGTTTCACTTTTTTGAGTTATAGTTTTTGGTAGTTTTCATTTACCAATAATAAATAGTATGGATAGGATAGAAAGTCAATAAAAAACTGGTCGGAACTGGAGAAAAATTTTCATGGCTAATTGTTTGCCCCCTATTGTGCTTACCATATACCCCCTTTTGTGGGAGGCGGATAACGGCAAAACTAACCTTGCTTTTCTATTGTAATTCATTGATTATAAAATAATTATATAGTCAATTCCGTGGATTATTTCATCAAACATCAAAATTAAAATCAACATAGATAAAATGCTCATTTTCAGAGCATTTCCTTCAGTTTTCGAAGGGTGTTTATGGATGTTCCGCTGATTTTCTGCACATTGCGCAACGAAATTCCCTTCCTTAACAATCGAATTTCCTCGGCATACTCTTCCTTCATCTGCTCATCGGATTTCTTATAACCCGTTTTCCTGCCGACCTTGCCTCCGTTACTGCGATAATGGTTATAGCCGCTTTCCATACGGCTGCGAATAAGACCACGCTCCATTTGGCAGAACTGGCCAATGATACCCAAAACAAGTTGAGCAATGGGGTTGACACTGCCATCCCTTTGCAAGGTTTCAAGTCCATTTTGGTGGATGTAAAGCGAAATCTTATGTTCGGTCAGATAGTCGATGATGTTCAAGAAATCGGCGGCACGGCGGCTGATACGGCTGCACTCGAAAACAAGCACTCGTTTCACATCGTTGGCGACCACGAAATCAAGCATTTCCGACATGGCGTTGCGTTCATCCACCTTCTTCGCTCCGCTGATTTTCTCGGTGAACTCTGAAACAATTTGATAATCATTGCGTTGAGCATAGGCTCTTAATTCTTCGACCTGTCTTTCATAGTCTTGACCTTGGGTTGAAACTCTGGCATAAATGACTGCGTTTTCCATAGTGATGCGTGTTTAATTAAATCGCTGGCTAAATTACGAATTATTATTTGATACACCAAATAATTTTGAAAGATTTTTTGATACATTGGATAATTTTCTTTGAGAAAAGCCATATCTTTGTGACCATTATAATTCGTGACATGGCAAGAAATGTGATATATCTTGAACGGAACAACACATTTGGGTTCTATGGTTCACCTGCTTCATTATATGCTTTCCACAATGAAGAAGAGTTAGGTGTTGGTATTAAGTCATTGAACAATGTGTTTTGTCAATTACGGAAAGAAGGTAAACCCTTGCAATATAAGACAAAAACAGGTTTCACAATTGTAAAAGGTGAAATTCGTTTAAAGAAAATTGAGGGCAAATCGAGAAATTATCTCGGTTCGAAAAATTCATCATAGAAAAACCAACCTATAGTTATGAATAGAATTACATTACAACAATATATTGAAAAATATAAACATTTACACATTGGAATGAAAGTATCAAGTGCTTTGCTTGACGATATGGTGGTGCGTGGATTTGTGAATAGCAGCAAAGATATGATAGATGACACAAAAATTAATCAATACAAAAAGAATTCTCTTTTAGGAATAGTTGATAAGGATTGTAGTAATCAAGTAATATGCGAGAATTACATATACCAAGTTGTTAGTTGGTATGATGGAGAAAAAATTCAACAACAAGGGCTTGTAAATCCAATATATGCAGGGCTGTATAAATTTGATAATAACGTAAACATTAACATCGAGAACTTGTACATACCCGATTTGATAACCCATCCTCTTTATCAAATTATACGTTCAAGAAAGGGAGTAGCAATTACTGAACAATTAGTAAATAGATACAAACCAAATAATGGTAAAACCGACAGATGGAAAAACCACAACATCTTCATTAAGGATGGTAATGCGTATATGCCCATTAAGAAAGGCGATTGGGTGTTACGACCTCTGTATGATATGATTAATCCATTTATCATTGAAAAGTCGATAAAAAGTGTTGCCCAAGAAATTCTTGTCGTTGGTACATATATACATGGCGAAACAGGACGTAGGTGCTATGCTTTGTTTGGGTTGGAAGAACTTACAATAGAAATAGAATAAGCATGGTATATTTTGAGGTATTATATCAAGAATTTGACTTCGGCAAATTTAAAGGCTGTGACCTTGGAGAAGTTCTGATGTGCTCTCCGAAATACGTGAAATGGGTTATTGAAAATGTAGATGGTAGTATATGTGCTTTTTCAGATAAGGTGATTGAACAAATTCGCACAATATTCCCCAACTTCACTATAACCGAAGAACTGATGAATTACATAAAAGAACGTCAGTACGAATATGAAGAAAAGGTTTGCTTTGACGAAGGCAATGAAGAAATGTTTGATATGGAGCAAATTGATTTGTGTAATGATGGAGACACCTACGAAAGATATAACGGCTCATATGCCCAAGACGAAATGGGATATAGTGACGATGACATAGATACAATTTTCGATGGCGACCCGTCGGCATATTGGAATATTGATTAATCAAATCATTCAAATCTAAATGATTAAAAAGGCACAAAAACAAGTTGTGTTTGAACATCAAGAATAGATTATATTGATACACTTGGAGTTTTGATACATCAACCTGCATCCACAGGGATATGATTGGTGTATTGGTGGGGACTATGGTTATATCCCTATGGGAACATCTTCACATCTATATCATACCCTTCTTTCATCGCCAACACCGCATCCAACAAGCCAATGGATTTTCGCCTGTAACTGAAATGCAGCAATCGAAACAGAAATTCATCGTACATGGATTTCAAAAACGATTGGTCAACGAGCAAATCAACTGAAGGTGATATATCATATTTCTGGAAGTAACGGAACAACTCATCGGAGGTCAACCTTATTTCCATCCTATACAATCGCCTTGGATTGCCGTAATAGTCTGCAATGTACGCCTTATTGCTTCGCTGGATTTCCTTCTTCTTATCATAGACCACAAAGGACTTTCTTTTATCGGTATCGCTGAAATACATGGTCGGTGCAAGTTCTTTCAGTCCGCTGGTGGGATGGAGAAAGAACAAACCATCAATCACTTGTTTCTTATCCTCTATCTTCGCTCCACAGCGTACAACTGCCACATCTTCACGCTTTAACAACTTCTTAATCCTCGGCACTGGATTAAACGACAAATCGCAAGCCAATTCCAATTGGGTAATGTTATTGATGCACTCAAATCCAACTGCATCTTGAAACTCGTTGAGCAGGGCAATGCTCATCATATCGGAATAGAACACTTGATTTCTTATGCTCAACCAACAATATTTCTTTTCCTTATCGGAAAACCTGTCAAATAGCAATGTGCCAAACTCATGTTGAGCATAGGCAACCCCATAGATGCCTTCATAAGTGCCATCGGCTTGACCTCTGACCAAATCAAAATCACCAATATTAAGATGGTCGGCTTGCTCCGCCATCATCTGCCAAAACTGGTTCTCGTTATCTCTTCTATAACATAATTTCAATTTATCAATTACAATCCTACAATCCTCTATCACCAACTATTTATTATTATACCCCTTATTCAACACACAATGCTTTTCAATGAAATCAACTATCTTGTTAAAGTCCTCAAAGAAGTTCGATAATTTGGCAGGGCATTCGACAAAAGAGCAGCTGAGTAATTGGCTGCTTTTTTTGTGCGATTTCGGTATCGAAACCGCACAAAAAAAAGGACGTCCGAAGACGTCCTTTTCCATTGTCATTAGCAAACCATCAATACTCCCAAAGGCTTTGTTCGAAGTCGAACATTTCGTTCTTGATGCGCTCCGATTCGTAGAGAGCGTCAATGTTGAAAGCGTAGGAGTTGATGTAACGGTCGTAAACGTTCTCTTCCTTGATGATATAGCTATCGAAGATACGTTTTTGGAAGACTTCGTCGTAAGTGCGACGCTGAGCCGAGTTGTTGCGGTTAAAGGCGAAGGCCTTGGCCAACACATCGCGCGACTCCTCGTAAGGAATCCAGCACACCTGCGAGAGACCGCCGTCATCATCGACAACAATGGGACCCAAAGCGATGATGCGAACCAGGAACTGCGACAATTTCTTATCGAAATACCAGTCCTCTTTGATTCTCAAACGGGTCACATTAAGCATACGATCTTTGAACGGAATCTCATTGGGCACTTCCTCGCCATCTTTCCAAATGACCGGCGGGTCGCCAATCTTCGTGTTTTCTTTTTCAAAATCGTCGCGAGTCAATGGCGTCACCATGTCGTCGATGTTGTTCTCGACACGATAAGGGGTAATGTCACCGCTATTGATGCCATCATAAATCACCGTGATGAGGTTTCTCCAGTCCTCGGTCGGATTAATCGGATAGTAGAACACTTGATTGATCTTCTGACGGAAGTCGACTTCCCGAATCACCGTCTTCTTCCACATGATGTTAGACTCATCAATGACAGGAAGCGGCGACGGAGCCTTTTCGTTCATGATTTGCTGTTGGCCTGAGAGGATGCTGTTCTTCGGCGGTTTGACGTCCGTGGTCTGTGCATTCAAGCACAGGCTGCCGAACAGCGCCACAAGGGTCAACATGGAAACAAGTGTCTTTTTCATTTTATTGAAATTTAATTGTTCATTACTTGATTTCAACACCAATAGGCGTTTCAATGGTCTTGGTCTTGCCGTCGTTACCTCTCACCTGAATGGCAGTAAATACGAACATGTCACCGACATTGGCTTGACTGATGGCATTTCTGATCTCATCATTGAATGCACCGCTGTTTGCCTTGGCTTCCTTGGTGGTACCGCTCTTGGTCTTGTAACGGAAGGTATAACCTACCACATCATAGCGGACACCGTCAAAGTCAAAGTCTTTCATCTCGGCCTCAACGCGACCAGCGGCTTGCAGAGCGCTCTTCGACACCTGACCATTCACCACGTTACGGATGAGAGCCACAGGCTTAGGCAGGTCTTTCACACGGAACTTCATGCTACCGAGGCTGGAGCCACCAGAAGTAACATTAATGGTCACTTCGTTGGCCTCACCGGGACGCAGGTTATAGGTACCGTTGCCCGTCCTGGTCAACGAGCCGCTGCTGGCTGTGGCGTTGATTTCGCCACCGACACCACCACCGACGGCAATCGGATTGTCGATACCACGATACACCACATTCATCTTAGTGGCCGAAACGCTCACCGCAGGAGGAGCCACCACGAAGGAGTTCTCGAAGGTGTAATCCTTCATCTCGCCAGTTTTGGGATCCAACATTTGGATGGCACCGTTGTATTTGTGGCTACCTACACCGCAGTTGAAGTCCAGGTTAATCAAACCTTGACCATCGCTGGTGTATTCCTTCATCGGGCCACCGTCAAGGCTAACTCTAGCGGTCGTCTTGGCGTTCTGCCAAGCAGTCACCATGGCTTGGGCGTGGTAGGTCTGGCCAGAAAGGAGATAGCCGCTCTCGGCAAACACCTTAGCACCAATTTCATCGAAGGTAAAGTCGGAGGCGTGAATATTCGTCATCAACTGGGTGACAGCATTCAACTCGGCAGTTTGGGCATCCGAGATAAGCTTGTTCAACAGCGTGACATCGGCAACCAACACTGTGTGGTGGAAGTTGTGATATTCCCAACTCTTCTGAAGTTCGTCAGTAGTTCCGGGGGCATAGTCGATCTTGGCACCATAATACTTAATCATGGTGGTATCAACTTTCACATTGTACTCCCTGACCGCATCGGTACCCAATGCTTCCCGATTACGGTTAAAGGTACTATCGGTCATCAAGCCCATCTCATGGATATGCTCTTCGCCAACGGCTTTGAAAATCTCAGTTCTGAACTTACGGATCTTCTCAGACAATTCAAAGGCCACACCAGTGCCTTCAGGTTCGCCCATCATATAGGCAGTAGGCTTATTGTAGTTGTCTCTCGACTTCACCTTTGACGTGTTGATATCGTACATCTTACGGCCGTTACGCACGGTATCCGTATTCTTCAGTAAACCGTTTTCAAGAGCCATAGCCACAGCTTCGTCCGAGGTTTTGGCCTTGTCGCATTCAATCTTCTTCACCAAGTCCCATTTAAGAGCCTCGACATAGTTGATAAGGTCGTCGGCTTCAGTCTTCAAGGCTTGAGCTTTCTCCCAATAAGGGCCAGCCTTTTCGGGTTCTTTACTATATTGGTCCGCGAAAGCGGCATATTTCTGATCAATTTGATTCGCAAGTGTGATGTTGGTCGTCTGAACGCCACTGTTCACCGTGTCGAAGGCATCCAAGATGTCCTTCGAGACATTCATGGCTAACAAGGCAGTGTAGACCAGGTACATCATACCGATCATTTTCTGTCTTGGGGTTTCTTTTGCGCCTGACATAGTTCTTACTCCTTTTTTATATTAAACAATCAGTTTGAGTAGAATTATGCCTTGATATTCATTGCTGACAACATTCCACCATAGACGTTGTTCAAAGCGGTCAAGCGCTGCGACAACTGAGTCAACTGTTGGTTGAGTTGGCCGGCGTTCTGTGATGAAGCGTTGAGGTTATCCATGTACTTGTTCATAGTTTCGGTCAACTTCTTGCTGGCGGCTGAAGTCTGCTCAGCACCTTGCAGCTGAAGTTCGTAAATCGAGTTGAGCGAAGTCATGCTGTTGGCCACCTTCTTGATGGTGTTGGCATCGAGAGCGCTGAAGTCGAGTTTACCCAAGGAATCAGAAAGTTTCTGGTTGGTCTGGACGTAAGCGTTCGAGAAGTCGGCGATAGACTTCGTGGCGCGATCCATAGCGTTAGCGTAGTTGGTGGTAGCAGCCATGGCATTGGAGATGTCAGCCATCTGGCCAGCATTTTCAGCCAATCTGTCGATACCTCTACCCAATTTCTTGAAGGTGTCTTCGCTGACATTCATCTTTTCGAACATCTTGCTCAGCATAGCTTCCTCCACATCGGTGGGAGCGGCTGCGTTTTTACTTGCAGAACCAGTGGTGGCAAACTGGGTCTTCTGCACACCATCCCAGTCCTCCTCAAGTTCAACGAAAACGTTATCCCATTCATAATCCATATGGACGGGCTCGAAAGCCGACATAAAGAAGATGATGGCTTCAACACCCAGACCAATAGCCAACATAAGGTCAGCACCGGGAATGTGGGTCAGTTTGAAGTAAGCACCAACCATAACCACGGAAGCACCCCAACCATAGAGGTAAGCCATGAAGGTCTTATACTTTTTCGATTTGAGGAATTTCTGGAATTTACCAAGTTCTTTTTTTGCCATGACAATAGATTTTTTAAATGATTTAACTTTTATTTTTTTTAATTTGTTGATTTTCTTTTGTTTAAGATAGATTATCTGTAAACCCTCGACATTCTCGGGTTGTCACCCTTGTTGCGGCCTAAGTAAGGCTGGATGCAGCGGAAGCCTGTGTAGCAGTTGGCTGAATCCTGATACTGATAGTCGCGGGTGGTGACTTGCAGATAATAGGAGACATCCTTCCATGAACCGCCACGGACGACTTTACGCTTCATGACCGGCGGGTCGTCGGCTTTGGCGTTGTAGGTGTAGTTGGGGTTCATGTCCCAAGTGAAGTTGTAGGAGTTGGGGTCGTAGGCCGTGTTGGTCCATTCCGACACGTTACCAGCCATATCGTAAAGACCCCAGCCATTGGGAGGATAGCAGCCCACCACAAGGGTACGCAGGCCTCCGTCGGCGAGGTAGTTACCTCTTCTCGGTTTGAAGTTAGCCAGGAAACAACCCTTAGCATTGCTGGCGTTAGGACCGCCCCACGGATAAGGATTCAACATCTTGCCGCCACGGGCAGCCCATTCCCATTCGGCCTCGGTGGGCAGACGGAACTCTGATAAGTCGACATCCTTCCTCGAACGAAGATAAGCGTTGAG
>Ga0265298_10004196_pt1 | contig 18527 bp, 18 predicted proteins | sample AusTroGonzalo_MG_3_FD_193486 | JGI IMG/M metagenome (GOLD analysis project Ga0265298, IMG submission 193486) | Bovine rumen microbial communities from tropical cattle in Woodstock, Queensland, Australia - Gonzalo_01 | ecosystem: Host-associated > Mammals > Digestive system > Stomach > Rumen ... | reverse complement strand
CAAAATCAATATGTTGTCTGGAACCCACGATTCTATCCTCCCGTCAGGATTTGTTCATCTGCCCCTCTATGATAATCCATTTTCCCCGCCGTTGGCAATAAACACAATTGTTTTTTTCATCCTCTGAAGGTAAAAGACCGATCCCGCGCCTTCGTTCCGGCATTGCAATTGACGGGGCTGAACCGGAATTATATAATGGTCAGGACAGATGAATAGCCGGTGTATCTGCGCAGCGATGCGCGGCGCATTCTTCCGGAACGCGCCATAGGAACACGGATGAAAATTCCGGGCTATCCCAGTAACCGTGAAGCGGACGAAAGCATGTGATGAAGCCACTGCGAAAGCGGGAAGGTATGCAAGTAGGATGAGGCCAAGCCGGGAGACTTGTTTACACCGTGAATCAATCATTCCCCTGGGGGTGGGATATGCTATGAGACCTGCAAGGGTGATCCATGCGGGTTTTGTTGGCGTGCCTCGGGGAGGGACGCTTTTCTTTAATCATCCTTCCCGCTGATTCATCTGATCATCTTTATGAGGAGGGACAGACAATGTCCAAAAAACTGGTTTCCCTGTTTCTTGTTTTCCTGATGGCCTTCAGCGCTACCGTATCGCTGGCCGAGGGCTCCGGAATCACTGTAACGGATATGTTCGGCCGTGAAATCACGCTGTCCGAGCCCGCGACACGCATCGTCGTGATTCAGCCTTCCGACTGCGAAATCCTGTGCGCCATCGGCTGTGAAAGCGCGATCGTCGGCCGCGGACAGTATGTCGACTATCCGGCCTCCATTCTCGACGTTCCGGTCGTCCAGTCCGGCGCGGAGACGAACGTGGAAGAGATCCTGGCGCTTCAGCCCCAGGTCGTGCTGATGAACAGCATGAGCCAGAGCGAAGAACAGGTCAAGCAGCTGGAGGAAAACGGCGTGAAGGTTGTCGTCAGCACGACGTCCAATATCGACAGCGTTTACACCGCCATCCGGCTGATCGGTACACTGATGGGAAAGGACGCCGAAGCGGAGGCGGTCATTTCCGACATGCAGGCGACCTTCGACGGAATCAAAGCCAAGGTTACCGGCGAAAGCAAAAAGGTCTATTTCGAAATTTCACCGCCCCCCTACCTGTACACCGCAGGAAGCAGCAGCTACATGAACGAACTGGCGGAGATCTGCGGCATCACGAATATCTTCGGCGACCAGGAGGACGCCTGGCTGATGATCAGCGAGGAGCAGGTGATCGAACGCAATCCCGATTATATCGTGCTCATTACGAATATGGGCAGCGCCGGCGTGGATGAGATCCTGTCCCGCGAAGGCTGGGGCGATATCAACGCCGTCAAGAATAAGAAGGTTTTCAACGACGACGACAGCTGCATGGCCCGGCCCAGCCCGCGCCTGAAGGAAGCAGCCATCGAACTGTACAACTTTGTTTATGAAACCGGGGCGGAGGAACAGCCCGCTGCCTGACCAACCATGTTCCGGGGAGCCGGATGCCTTCGGCTTCCCGGTTTTTTAAGAGGTAGCTATGCCACATTCACGACTGCTGAGACGGGAACAATTCACCCCCGTCACATACCTGATGCTGACCGTCGCGCTGTTTTTCGCGATGGTCCTGTCCATCTGCATCGGCAGCGTCCCGATTTCCTTTTCCGACACGGTCACTTCCGTATGGAACGCGGCCTGGGGGCTGCCCATTCCGGAAAATATCGCCAAAAATATCATACTGAATGTCCGCCTGCCCCGCGTGCTCTGCGTGACGCTGGCCGGGGCGGCTTTATCCATATGCGGCGCGGCGATGCAGGGACTGCTGCGCAATCCGTTGGCTGACGGCTCGACCCTGGGCGTGTCCTCCGGCGCCGCCCTGGGAGCCATCATCGCGGTCACAACCGGGTTTGTCCTGCCGGGTTTTTCCTTCGGCGGGAGCATGGTCATGGCTATGGCTTTTGCCTTCGGGTCGCTGATTCTCACCCTGTCCCTGGCCTATACGCTGGACCGCTCCCTGAGCACCGGAAGCATTATCCTGATCGGCGTGATTTTCACGATGCTTATCTCCGCCGTCATCTCGCTGCTGATCACGTTTTCCAGCGACCATACCCGGACGCTCAGTTTCTGGACGATGGGTTCCTTCTCCGGTGTCAATTATGACCAGACGGCGATCCTGGCCATCGCGCTCGTGATCTGCGGCGGGATCCTGATCCGTTTCAGCCCGGAGCTGAACGCGTTCGCGATCAGCGAGGACAACGCCCGCCACGTCGGTGTCCATGTTAAACGGGTCAAGATGATCATCATGATTACCGTCTCCGTGCTGATCGGCGTCTGCGTTTCCATCGCCGGCACCGTCAGCTTCGTCGGTCTGATTATGCCGCACATCGCGCGGATGCTCGTCGGGCCGAACCACAAGCGCCTGCTGCCCGCGTCCCTGTTCTCAGGAGCGATTTTCCTGCTGCTCGCGGACCTGGCCGCCCGGACGATTCTCAGCCCAGTAGAGCTGCCGATCGGCGTGGTGACCTCCATCGTCGGCGCGGTCGCGTTTGTGGTGATATTCTATAAGACCAGGAAGGCCGGGTGATTCGCATGCTGCAGGGAGAACATATCACCGTCCGCTACGGCAGCCGCGCGGTTGTGGACGATCTTTCCTTCCACCTCGGAGAAGGGGAGTGGCTGATGCTGGCCGGCCCGAACGGCGCGGGAAAATCCACCCTGATTGAAACGATTGCGCAGGGCGTGCCGTATACCGGCGTGATCCGGTGGGAGGGCGAGGATATCCGCACGATGAAGGGCACTAAGCTTGCACAGCGGATCGGCGTCCTGTCACAGCAGAACCATGTGGCGTACGCCTATACCGTCGAGGAGGTCGTAGGGCTCGGGCGGTACGCTTATAAAGCCGGAATGTTTTCCGGCCGGGACGACATGGGAAAGGAAGCGGTGGACAAAGCCCTGGAGCTTACCGGGCTGACCGAGCTGCGGCGCGCCAGCATGCTGACCCTTTCCGGCGGCGAGATGCAGCGGGCGTTCATGGCCCAGGTCTTTGCCCAGAATCCGCAGGTGCTGATTCTGGACGAGCCGGCCAACCATCTGGATCTGAAGTACCAGCAGCATATTTTCTCGCTGATACAGGAATGGCTGAAAGAACCGGGACGGGCCGTATTATCCGTCGTACATGACCTGAACCTCGCCAGGCACTACGGGACCCATGCGGTCCTGATGGATCGCGGCAGGAGTATCGCCGAAGGCCCGGTCCAGGATGTGATGACGCGCGAAAACCTGCATCAGGTTTACGGAATCGACGTCTACGCCTGGATGCAGGAAATGCTCTCCCAGTGGGAGTAAGCCTATGGGAATATGAAGGAATACCAGGACGCCACCCTAAAACCTTTCCATCGGATATGACCAGATTGATCATAGTACCTGTATAAGACGCATACAAGCGAAGAATAGCGAAATTTTGTGCAGAAAAACGGCCGGGCTGCTGCCCGGCCTTGATTGCGCTCTATGAAGTCCCGAATCTCTGATGCCCTTTCATCAGTTATACAGCCAGTTATTGATCGGGGCAGGTATACCTGATTCCGTTCTCTTCACAGTACTGCGCCGCATAGGAATCGCGGGATACAGTCACGGTCAGGGCATCACAGCCTTTCAAGGCGTTTTTGCCGATGCTGGTGACGCTGTCCGGGATTGTCATTCCTGCCAGGGATTCGCAGTTATAAAATGCCCTGTTACCGATGCTTGTAACGCCGTCCGGGATTGTGATTTCGGTCAGGGAGGAGCAATACAGAAACGCCTCGTCCCCAATGTCGGTAACACTGGCCGGGATGGTAACGGCATTCAGCGACATGCAGTATTCGAACGCATATTTTCCGATGCCGGTAACACGATCCGGGATTGTGACGGCGGTCAGGGATTTGCAATCATAAAACGCCCAGTCTCCGATGGCGGTGATACTGTCCGGGAGCGTGATGCCGGTCAGGCGTTTGCAGCCGGAGAACGTCCTGTCTCCGACGGCGGTCACACCATCCGGGATGGTGATCCCGGTCAGGGACACGCAGAAATAAAACGCCCAGTTGCCTATAGCGGTGACACTGTCCGGAATCGCAATACCGGTCAGGGATTCGCAGCCCGAAAACGCGCTGTCCCCGATGAGCTGGATTCCTTCAGGGATTTCATAGGTTTCTGCCGTCAACGCACAGGGGAAGCAAACCAGCCTTTTATCCGGCTTGCTGAAAAGAACACCGTCCGTTACGGAAAGATACGGATGGTCCGGGGATATCTTAATCGTTTCCAGTTTCCCGCAGGATATGAACGGGTTGACGCCGATGCCGGTGACGCTGTCCGGGATGGTGATGGCGGAGAGGGAGCTGCAGCCAAAAAATGCCGCGTCCCCAATACCGGTCACGCTGTCCGGGATGGTAATGCCGGCCAGGGATCCGCAGGACGCAAATGCATAGTCTCCGATCAGCTGAATTCCATCGGGGATTTCATATTTTTCCGCTGTCAAGGCGGAGGGATAATATACCAGTTTCTGATCCGGTTTACTGAAAAGAACGCCGTCCATGACGGCAAGATACGGATGGTCCGGGGATAGATTGATCGCTGCCAGCTTCTCGCAGGACATGAATGGGTTTCCTTCGATGGCGGACACAGTGTCCGGGATCGTGATGCTTGTCAGGGACTCGCAATAAGCAAATGTATCGGCTCCGAGCCCGGACACCGGTTTACCGTCCAGTTCCCCCGGAATCGTTACTTCGGCTTCATTCCGGCCGCATTTCACGATCTCCGCTGTACCGTCTTCCAGCAGCACATATTCCCAGTCTCCGCTGGTAAAAGTTATCGGTTCTGCATCCGCCGCTGAACAGCAGCAAGAAAAAGACATCATCATCATGCAGGCAGTCAGATAGGCCATCAGCTTTTTCATGCTGTTCACGCTCCCGGTTGTTTATAAATATATTCTATCTGAGGCTTTTCGTATTGTCAATTGAAGGAAAACGCAGCCAGCCGGCTGACCCTCGCGAAATAAACAAGGCCTGTTATAGGAGCAAACCAAAGGAGGAGAAAAAAATGCCCTATAACAGAAAAGCCTTCGGTATCGTCATCGGCCGCCTGCGCCTTGAAAAAGGCCTGACGCAGGAAAAGATGTCCGGCCTGTCCGGCATCGCCAGAAGCCACCTGGCAGAACTGGAGAAAGGAACCAAAACCGCGAAACTGGACACCCTCTGGAGCATCGCCTATGCACTTGAACTAAAACCCAGCGCCCTGATCCGGCTTGTTGAAAAGGAATCGGACAGGAAGGATTAACCGATACGGCCCGTGTATAGATTGTACGGGCCTGCTATATTCTATTCCAGAAAGAATAAACCATGGAAAAGGGAACCATGATATGGTATAATAAATACATAAAGCATGAACGTTGAAATATTGATAACTCATGGAAATATTTGGACCGAGACAATTAGAGAGGAACTATCGAAAATGGAAAAATCAATGATTGACCCCATGGAAGCAGCAGGGAAAGTCGTGGACCAGATTGAGGAAAAATGGAAAGAGCTGAAAACGATCAACCTGATGATTATCGGAAAGACAGGCGTCGGAAAAAGCACGCTGATCAATGCCCTTTTCGGAGCGGAACGGGTTCAGACCGGAATCGGCCGGCCTGTTACCACCAATATCGAGCGGATCGCAAGCGACCATCTGACGATTTTCGATACGCCGGGACTGGAACTCGGCGGGCCCAATTCATATACGAACCTGCTGGATCAGGTGGTCAAGGTCATCAACGACGAGGTTGAAAAAGGGACCATCGATGACGCGATACACTGCATCCTGTACTGCGTCAGCGTCACATCCCATCGCTTTGAAGATAACGAAGCCGAGTTTATCAAAAATCTCCAGAAGAAAATCATCACGCACAATATCCCGATTTTTATCGTCCTGACGCAGGCTTTCAACAAAGCGGACGCGGCGGAGCTCAAGGACCATATCGCTTCGTACAACCTGAAAATTGAAGCGATTGTCCCGGTGCTGGCGAAGGATTATTACGTGGATGAAGATTATACGGCAAAGAAAAGAGGTGTTGCAGAACTGGCAGAATTGATTTCGAAGGCGATCCCGGAAAGCGTCAAAGAAACATTCGCCGCGATTCAATGCGCGAACCTCGAACTGAAACGGAAAAACGCTCTGAAGATTGTCGGCGGGTCCGCCGCCGTGGCCGCCGGCATCGGCGCCGTTCCGATCCCGTTTTCCGACGCGGCGCTGCTCGTACCTGAACAGGTCGGGATGATGGCCGGTATTACGGCCGTGTTCGGGATCCCCGTCGAAAAAGCGACGCTGGCCGCCGTTATTTCAGCCACCGTCGGCGCCGGGGGAGCGGTGATCCTGGGCAGAACCATCGTATCCAATCTGCTGAAACTGATTCCGGGCGCCGGATCCGTTATCGGAGGCGCCATATCCGGAGCGACCGCCGCGGCGATCACCTTTGCCCTGGGAGAGGCTTATATTGCCGTCATGCTGATGATCGCCAAAGGAGAAGCATCCCCTGAATACCTGAAATCACAGGAGGGGATGCAGAAGGTCGCCGAAATATTCATGGAGAAGATGAAGGTCGTCAGAAATGAGGACGGGACACCCAAAGAATAGGAATCCCGATCACAGGCCGGACGAAGGAGGAGGACCGGTCCTTCCCTCAGCGGCCCCAGGCTTCCCCGGCCAGGCCCTCCAGAATACAGCCGCAGGCCCAGGGCATCAGCGCGAACCAGGTGCTCGCCGGGGAACCGTCCGGGTAGGTTTCCGTCAGGAGGCCTTCGCTGTGGCAGAAGCGCTCGCTCATCCATCCGGTTTTCCCGTAGCCATATTCCCCGTCCCGGGTGTTGCTGACCTGGCAGCTCCAGCGGATCGTATCCTCCATCCGGCTCCGGATATATTCATCCTCTGTCCGGCTGACGTAATACAGAAGCTCGTCAATCACAGAACTGGACATGGGATGGATATGGGGATTGCAGACGGAGGTAATGCTGCCGCCGCAGCTGGACCAGCCGACTTTGCTCAGGGGCAGGACCTTGACCGGCGAATTATAGCAAAACTTGAAGGTGAACTCATATTCGAGCGCGTCCCGTAAATGATCCAGTAGCTCCGGATCCTGCGTGAGCGCATGCAGCCAGCGGACGGCCCGGATATACGCCAGGATCCCTTCCGAGTCAACCTGTTTGTCGATATCCAGCGGTCCTCCGTAGCATTCCATGCGGGAGACAAAGGCGCGGTAATAATACTGCTCGCTGTTGAGCAGGCCGACAAGCCAGCCGGTATCCCCGCTCAGGGCGCAGTACAGGGAAGCGGCCGCCATACACCAGGCGCCGGAAAGGGAATCATAGCACAGGCCGGCCCCGGTTTGATCCGAAAAGATATACGGGTATTCGCCGTCGCTGTTACGGCTCTGCTCCGTTACAAAGAGCACTTTCCGGGCATATTCCAGCCAGTCCTCATGCCTTTTTCCGGAGAACTGCTCCTCAAACATATACGCTTTCAGGAGCAGATAAACGGCCTGGCCGACCAGATAGGCGGCATGGCCGGGAACCGGCTGCGCGTCATACCACCAGCCGCGGTTGCACCACGTGCCGTCAATCTCCGCTGTAAAGGGAAGGCCGTTCCGCGGATTGATGCTCGTCTGTACAATATGGTCAATACACTGCAGCGCCTGGTCCCTGAGATCCCCGCGGTGCAGGCGGAGGGCCGCTTCCAGCATCGGAACGGCGGCGGCCAGCCCGTTTGTCCAGGAAATGGACGGGATCAGTCGGACTTCCTTACTGTCCGGTTTATCAAACACGAAGCCGGCATAGGCTTTGTACTGCGGGAGCCAGGCTGCGGTTCCGACCGCATCCGCGATGGTCCGGACGGCGGATTCCGGGGACTGGCACCGGCGAGGCGGCTCATGATACAGGCTGTAAACCTTCCGGACGGCGGCGTTCAGCGCTGTTTCATTTTCCGCCGGATAGGAAAACTCCGCCACGGTGAATCGCACTTCTTCCCCCGGATCCAGGCGGAAGCAGTTACCGCCCAGCGGTACGCGGGGGAAATAATGATGGGAATCCAGGAAAAACCAGGGAGCGTTTTCATAGCCGAGCGTATAAGTGAGCAGCTTCCGGTCCAGGTCGCAGCCGAAACCGGCATACTGGAGCCAGCCGCCGGATAACCCCGGAGCCCAGGCGATTATCCGCCCGTCCGCCTTCAGGAAATAAGGCGAGGCGCATAACCCCACGATGCTGCGGCCGGTATAGGCAAAGACCGCCGGGTGGGACAGCCTGTCGCTGCGGGTCATCCACCAGGAAGACGCGGGGAAATCCGGATCGCCTGTTCTCAGGCGGGGTGCTTTGCTGTCGGTCTGCAGCGGAGCCTCCCCGCGGTTTGTTCCATACAGGAAACCCGGCATAAAGAAGCGGGGAGAGGCCGCGTCGAAGGACAGATCCAGCCGGATGATCCCGGTCCAGGGAGCGGATCCCTCATTGCGGACCGCCACTTCATGCAGGAAAGGGGAACCCGCGGAGCCGTCTCCCTCCAGGAGCGTACAGCTGACGGCCAGATGCTGGCTTTCCGGAGCGGTATATTCAGGATTGTCACGGTCTGAGCGGACAGAAAACGTAATCACGGCATGATTCTCCTTTTGGCTTCGAAAATGAATGACCAACGCGATCAATCGTGGCCTTTGATATATCAACAGATGTTATCATAACCACATTCAAAACAATGATAAATACCGCCATTTATAAATAGAATGACGGTATTGAATGGATATTTGGCGGTTTATACGATCTCTGAATCATTAACGGGCGTCCACATGCCCGAGGTCTGTGTAAACCGCCGGTTGACCAGGAATCTTTCCGGGAGTGGAATGGAAGAGGAAAAACCGGTCGACCGTCATGGACACCGGATCGACTTCCACGGGCGGGACATCTTCGGTGATACCGGTATGCTGAATCAGGGTCATGTGAGGGGCGAAGGATGAGCCGTCAAAGGGGATCCCAGCCCTGGCGAGCTCGCAGCGCAGGCGCCTGACCAGATCCAGGAGAGCATCAGACTCTTCCATGCCGGCCCAGATGACGCCGTCCTTAAACGCGCCGACGTGAGAGAGCGTCAAATCAAAAGGAGAAAATTCCACCGCTTTCATCGCGCCAAGCACGGGTTCCTTTTCGGGATATTCCCCGATGAAGGCCAGGGTCAAATGAAAAATTTTCATAAGGCTGGACGGTTCCGGATATCCCATAGCCGGCAAGAGATTCCTGTAATTTTACAAGGGCATCCCTTAATGTTTCGGACGGGCTGATCCCAATATACAAACGCATCGTTCTTCCCCCGCAGTCAATCCTGTTGAAGTATTATACGTGAAATACAGACGACAGTCAAACACGAATGAGAACTTAGTTGACCTTTATTTTCCCGTTATTCTGAGACGGGATAGATCCGGGCGGAGAGCCAGCGGCCGTTGACCATGATTTCCACGGTTGAAAGGTCGGTAAAGATCCGGACGTCGTTCAGGTCCCGGAGCGGAACCTGCCTCCGGAGCGGCCTGCAGGAGGCGGAGGGCAGCGACGAGGAACGGCTGCGATCCAGCGCCAGGATTCCGTCCGGGGACAGCGTCAGAACGGTTTCCTCCTTTCCGTCCGCGGAACGGTGAACGGCCAGGGAGAGGGGAAGCTGATCCCGGGGGACGGCCAGCCGCCGCGCGCCGGGAAGGTTTTCCGCACCGGGCACGGGATCGGCCCGGAGCCCGTCGCGGTCCAGGCTCAGAACCCGCGGCAGGCTCATGACGCCGGACCAGCCTTTATGCGGAACTCCGTCACACTCCGGCATCCAGCCGATCAGAAGCACGCGGCCGGCATCATCCACGGTGACCTGCGGCGCGTAGAAACCATCGAAGTATCCGGGGTCCAGCACTTCGTCCTTTTCCTCATGAAAGCGGAGATCCCCGTCCAGAAAGCCGGTTTTGACCCGCACCTCCCCGCATGGGGAATAGATCAGCAGGCACTTATCGTCCAGGAAGAACAGGTTCGGGCACTCAATGCTCCGGCCGTCGGCCTGGTCATTCCGGACAAGCATATGGCGGTAGGTCCAGGAGCGCAGATCCGGCGATGTATAGAGGAGGACGCAGCCATGATTCTCCGCCAGCCCGCCCAGAACCATCAGATACTGATCCCCATAGCGCACCACGCAGGGATCCCGCCACTCGAGGACCGTCATCCCCTGATGGACATCCTGTATCAGGGCAAAACGGTCGTCCTGCTTCAGGACAGCCAGGCTGTCATCCGTGGGGAGCGCCAGACGCTGATACGCGCCATGGCGGGCGTCCAGGCCGTCTTCGGGATCGCCGACACTGGTATAGAAAAAGTGCGGGTTTCCCGCGGCATCCAGGCACGCGCCGCCGGAGTAGCAGTGGCGCTCCTTCCGATCCCTCTGCGGATACAGGGCGACAGGGAGGGTTTCCCAGGTCAGCAGATCCCGCGAACGGGCATGGCCCCAATGGATATCTCCCCATTGGTTCCCGTTTGGATTATACTGGTAAAACAGGTGATACCATCCTTTATAAAACAGAAAGCCGTTCGGGTCATTGATCCAGTTTTTTTCCGGACGATAATGCCACTGCGGACGCAGATCGCACATACGAGACAAAAAACGTACCTCCGTTTCACTTTATACAGAAAAAAGGGATCCTGGCCGGATCCCTTCTGAAGAACACGCGATTATGCCAGACCATCGGTTTCCTTATGATGGGGATGGGGGAAATTCTTCGTCCAACGGTGCCCGCAGTCCTTACAGGTAAAGTCCGCATAGCCCTTGTGGAAATCCGCGTCTACATTGCTGCTTCCGCACTGCTCACAGGTGGGCTTGTGATGGGGATGATGGGAGCCATCATGGATACGATCTTCAGACATTGTCAGTACCTCCTATTAAATTTTCCGGTATTAATACCGTTTACAACCTAATTATACCATAAATATACGTAAACAGGAAATTTTTTTGGAAAGAGGTTGGAGGTGTGTTTGAGGATTTTCTTATCTTTGGAAAATGATAAAATAAGCAAAAATACAGAGATTGACGGAGAAATAATAAATAAAATAATAAAATTGAGACAAAAAGCAACAAAATGCGACACTGAGAGACTTGACGCAATAAGGATAAATGGTGTAGAATTACGCTGAAATAATGTAGAAGACGAAAGAGAGCGTGTATGAGCTATACGAAAGATGATAATTGAGAAAAATATCATGAAAATCTAAATTCATGGTGCTCAAAGAGGGAGATCAGGAATTCCGGGAAGCGGAAAAGGGCGAGGTGCACTCAAAAAATGGTGCACTCAAAACGAGGGGGGACCGGAGAGCTGAAATCCGCGTTATAGAACTCAAAATTTATAGAACTCAAACGAGGGGATCAGGAAATTCGGGAATCGGAAAAGGGCGGGGTGCACTCAAAAAATGGTGCACTCAAAACGAAGGGGGTTACAGGGAAGCTGAATCCACGTTATAGAACTAAAAAATTATAGAACTCAAACCGGCGGATCAGGAAATTCGGGAAGCGGAAAAGGGCGGGGTGCACTCAAAAAAACGGTAGAAAACACCAGGTCCACTAAAGAAATTGTTCCACTAAAAATCGAACGGGAAAACCGGAATGTCATACCTGCAAAAGAACCGGGCCAGTTCGGGAACAACAGGGAAAAAATTGCCTCTTGCATTTCGGAAAAAAGGATGATATAATACCGCTTGCGTCAAGCGCATGGGATTATAGCTCAGCTGGTTAGAGCACCACGTTGACATCGTGGGGGTCATAGGTTCGAGTCCTACTAATCCCACCAGGAAAAACAGGTTCTTCATGAGCCTGTTTTTTCTATGCAAGAGCAGGGGATTCGTCCTGCGGGGTCCCACGATCGCAGGGGCACGGGTCCGTTCCGCTCCGTCAGACTGTGAAAACGGCCTGAACCAGCACCATATAGATCACGGTTCCCCCGAGAATACTCAGGAGTGAATTCCGCTTCCATCCATGCAGCAAAACAACGGACAGACCGGCAACCAGTTCCGGGGCGCCGAAGGGTGCCTGTGTGATCCGGGTATCCTTCAGGCAATAGACCACCAGCATCCCGATGATGGCGGCAGGAAGAACCTTTCCGAGATAAGCGATATAGGGCGGCGTCTGTTTCCGGAAAACCAGAAATGGCAGAAAGCGCAACAGCATGGTCACGGCTGCCATCACCAGGACCAGCAGGGCAGCATGCGTATTCATACAGTCTTTTCCTCCAGGCGGCCTTTCATCATGGTCAGGACGAGGGTAATCAGCAACATTGCGGGAATCAGGAAACGTTCCGGGCCGAATACCAGCAGGCACAGGAGCGTGGAAAGCAGCCCCGTGAGCGCCGGAAGATGATCCCGGGTTTTGATCCATTGCTCCGTGAAGGACGCGATAAACAGGGCCGTCATGGAAAACTCGATCCCGGTGGACGGGAACGGGAGCACCGAGCCGAGAAGGCTGCCCAGGATGCAGCCTGTGATCCAGTACAGCTGATTAAACAGGGAGACAAGAAACCGGTACAGATGGGCATATTCCGGAAACGGCGTTTCCCCGTCGGAAAGCAGGGAATATGTCTCGTCCGTCAGGGCGAAGATCAGATAGGGTTTGTATTTCCCCGCGTCCCGGTACAGCCCGATCATGGAGATACTGTAGAACAGATGCCTGGCGTTCACCATCACCGTGGTCAGGAGGGCCGTAATGATCCCGGCGCCTCCCGCCAGCAGGCCGACGCCGACATACTGCATGGAGCCGGCATAGATGGCCACGGCCATCGCGAAAGCCCAGGGCAGGCCATAGCCGGCATCCCTCAGCAGGATACCGAAGCCGATTCCCAGGACGACATATCCCGCCATTACGGGAAGAGATTTCAGAAACGCTTTTCGAACAACGAGTGACTTCATGACGGTCCTTTCATTCCGGAAAATCCTATCATCGGGGCGCAAGGTTTTCAAGCATTCTACTATAGCGGCATGCGCTTGTCCAGCAGAAAAAAACGATCATGAACCATCGGCTTTATAGATATGATATTTCTGTCTTCTATTTCTCACGCGGACATGATAAAATAATCCTGTCAATTCCGAAAACCGAAATCACTTCCTGCTGTTGAGAAAGGAATGAGGACATGAAAAAAGGAATGGCCATAACTGCAATCGTCGTACTGACCGTGATTGCGCTTGTTTTCGCCGCGCTGTATATTACAAGCAGTACCGATAAAACAAAACAGCTTGAGGAACTGACTGCCGAGGCAGCAGAAAAGGCAAAACAGGTCGAAACACTGACCGCCGAAAGCGCGGAAAAGTCGAAGCAGATTGAAACGCTGACTGCTGACGCCGCGGAAAAGGCGAATCAGATCGACACGCTGACGAAAGATCTTGCTGAAAAAGCCAAAGAAAACGATCAGCTGAAAGCAGACGCGGCGGAAAAATCGAAGCAGATTGAAACGCTGACAGCAGGCGCTGCGGAGAAACAGACGCAGATTGAAGTGCTCACTGCCGATGCAGCGGAAAAATCGAAGCAGATTGCGAATCTGGCAGCCGGCGCGGCGGAAAAGCAAACCCAGATAGAGATCCTGACCGCTGACGCGGCGGAAAAGTCGAAGCAGATTGAAACTCTGACAGCCGCCGCGGCGGAAAAGCAAACGCAGATTGACGCCCTGACCGCCGACATTGCGGATAAAACGAAGCAGATTGAGAACCTGACAACAACCGCGGCGGAGAAACAGACGCAGATTGACGCGCTGACCGCCGACGCCGCGGAAAAATCGAAACAGATTGAGAGCCTGACCGCCGGCGCGGCGGAAAAACAAACGCAGATCGACGCCCTGACCGCGGCGGCGGCCGACAAGGACAAGCAGGTTACCATGCTGAATGAAGCCGTGACAGAAAAAGCCGGACAGGTTGAGGCTTTATCCGCCGAGGTAAAGGAACAGAAGGAACAGATTGAAACGCTGACTAAAAACGGGGCGGACAAGGATGAACAGATCAAAACCCTGGAAGCGGAATCGGCAGAGAAGAGCAACCAGATCAGGATCCTGAATACCGGAATCGCTGAACTGAACAACCGGATTGAGACGCTGACGGCGGAGCTCGAGGAAGGCAGCATCCCCGCCACCACACGGAAGCTGATCAACGACGCCGGCAAATTACTGGAAGTCGCGCAGCAAATGCTGGACAGGCTGGAACCTGAAAGCGCGCAGTACAAGGCTGTTGAGCAGGCAGTTAATTACCTGAGGGGGCTGATCCGCGGAGAGGTTCCATCCCAGAACGATATCGCGGCGGCAATGGCCCGGCTGACACAGGCCATGATCGGCATATATTAATGAAGCAGAGGAGGAAAGACCCATGGAGAGATTCAGGAAGTTTCTGGAGGAGATCAGGAATAATCCGGCGGTTCATGAAATGCTGAAGGAAAAAGCCGTTCCCAGGAATTCGGCGGAAGAGATCCGGGCCTATACGGATATCGCGAACAAACTGGGCTATTCCTTCACGGAAGAGGAGATGAAGTCCTTCGCGGAGCAGGAAGCGACTGCGCAGCGCGGAAAGCGGGAAGCGGATATCCAGGCCATCCGGGAACTGCCGGAGGAGGAACTGGGCGAAGTGGCCGGCGGCGGGGATACCTGCAAAAGCACATACAAGAACCGGGAAAACTGCTGGAAGAACGACGGATGCGACAACATCGTCAACTACTATGACCATTACGTCTGCAGCTGGTACTATTATACGAAGTGCGAGGTATCCAGGAACAGCTGATGGCGACGGAGAAGGAGCTGCTCCGGTTTTCGGAGACGGAACAGCGGGTATACGGGCTGATTTCCCGGAACGGCGGGGTCAAGGCCCGGGAGATCGCGGCAGAGCTGGGGCTGGACCGGACGGAGGTCAACCGCCTGCTGGTCAAATCTGCGCTGATGCGAGAGCTGTGCTACCAGGACAGCGAATACCGCTGGCACGCGCTGGTCAGGCAGCAGGCCCCGCATGAGGGGCTGTATGAATTCTCCGGATGGTACGGCTACGTACGGGAATTCCTGGAGCTGGGCGAAGAGGAATGGCTGGCGGCGCTGGAGGAAGGCTGCCGCCGGATCGGCCGCAGCCTCAACGACACCCGGGGCCTGATCCATTCTTTCCGGGACTGCCGGAACGTGATGCGGAACCTGTTCGAAGACCTGGAACAGATGACGGACGGCAGATACCGGGACTGGGAGATCGTTTTTGAGCTCCGGTTCAACCGGGCCCGGTATATCCGGATCTACGCGGACGTACTGGTACTGACCGGGAAACAGGCTTTTTCGCTGGAATTCAAGATGAAGGACAGGATCGATCCGGAGGAAGTGATCCAGGCGGCCAAATATGTACCGTACCTGGAGATCCTGCTGGGGCGGAACACGGACGTGATTCCCGCCCTGGTGCTGACCGGGGCGGCTGACTTTTTCGAATTCGTTCCGGTGGGCCGGACGGAATTTGAGCTGGCGGCCTGCTCCGGGGACATGCTGTTTAACGTTTTCAACGAATATATGGGCTTTCTGCGGGAATGAAGGAAGCAGGAAGTCATTGACAGACCGCGCCAATTCTGCTATTGTTACAGCAGAATGCGGTCTTTTTTATACGCCCATGGGGCGCGGTCACGGAAAACAACAGAAAAGGAGACGTTGGGTATGTTCAAGAACATCGGTCGGAAGGTCAAAGGGTTAGGAGTGGCAGTATGCATCGTCGGGATGATTTCATCCGTCGGCTCCGCGGTATTTTTATACTTTACGCATATCCTGGACTGGCCGATCTGCGTTACCATCCTGGTGGGCGGGCTGCTCACGAGCTGGCTTTCCTCCTGGATCATCTACTGCATCGGGGATACCAACGTCAAGATGGAAAAGATGATGGACAAGCTGATTCCGAAGCCCAGATACACCGAATACCTGAACAACCGCGCCGGAACGCGGGGAGCATGCGAGCTGTGCGGCCGGACGAGCGACCTGATCAACGCCCGGATCGAGGACCAGATGGGGACCCGGTACCGGAAGGTATGCCCGGAATGCTTCGGGAAATACAACTGCACGGAAGCGGAATAAACCTTTCCGGGCCGCGGACAACGCGGCCCGGAAAACATAAAAAAACCGGAGCCTGCGGAAACGCAGGCTCCGATCAATTTCTTCAATTACTTTTTCTTGGAAGCCACAACCAGGTTGTCCTTCATGCCCTTGCCGGGTTTGAAAGCGGGAACCTTGGAGGCCTTGATCTTGATCTGCTCACCGGTGCGGGGGTTACGGCCCACGCGGGCGGAACGGGTACGGACTTCAAAGGTGCCGAAGCCGGGCAGCACAACTTTGCCATCGGACTTCAGACCGGAATTGATGCCGTCAAACGTGGCGTTGACAACCTTCAGCGCTTCCATCTTGGAGATACCAGCTTTGGAAGAAACTACTTCGACCAGTTCAGTTTTATTCATATTATTCGTCCTTTCTGCCCTTGTGGGCACTGTGTATAGCTGGATTATAGCATTATAATTCATACTTGACAAGGTTTTGAGCCAAAATGTTTGGAAAAAATGAGGCGCTGCAAGGGTTTTTGACAAAAAATCAAAAAAAGTTATACAAAATTTGGAATTCTTGCCGGGAATAGTGACATTCGGGAATGAATTTGGTAGAATAAGAGTGTGTTGTACGGACATGTAAAGTAAATAAAACCGGAGGAGAATCAACGACAAACAGAGGGGGAGGAGTCTATGAAGAAGTTCGGGAAACAAATCCTGGCATTGGCGCTGCTGTTCTGCATGCTGGCAGGGGCGGTGCCCGCGGCGGCTATTTCGGAACCGGAGAACTACAGCCAGTTACCAGCCGGGACCATTAACAACAACAACGGTCAGAACCTTCCAACGAATAATAATGGGACCTATGTTGTTGCACAACACACCCATGATTACGGGGACTGGAAGGTCATCAAGGAACCGACATGTACCGAAACCGGTACAAAACAAAAGACGTGCAACAGCAAGGACAGGGTTCCCTGTGACAAGCCGACAGTAACGGAAACCATCCCAGCCAAGGGCCACAGCTGGGGCGAATGGAAGGTAACGAAGGAAGCGACCTGCAAGGAGGGCGGCACCAAGACCCGGAGCTGCTCCGTATGTGGTGCGACTGAAAGCCAAAGCACCCCCAAGACCGACCACAGATGGGGCGCATGGAAGACCGTCAAGGAAGCCACCTGCTCGGAGACCGGCAAGCGGCAGCACCGCTGCGCCGTCTGCGGCGAGCTGGAGACCAAGATTATCAAAAAGACGCTGCACACCGCGGGAGAATGGGAGATTACCAAAGAGCCCACCTGCAAGACCAGGGGACACCGGGAATCCGCCTGCATCTACTGTGGGAAGAAGATGACCGAGGAGATCCCGAAGGTGGACCACGCGTACGACGAATGGGAAACCGTAACCGAGGCCACCGATTTCAGCAAGGGCAAGCGTCGGGCCGCCTGCAGATACTGCGGAAAGAAGAAAGCGGAAGAATTCTATCCCGAAGGCACCCTGGCCAAGGACCTGGACAATGATCCCGAGGCGGTCAAGGAGCTGCAGGGCACGCTGGCGGCCATGGGCCAGTTCAAGGGCAAGGCCAGCGGCAAATTCGACAAGGAAACCATCGCCGCGGTCAAGAAGATCCAGAGACAGCTGAAGCATAAGCAGGACGGCATCGCATGGCCAGGGCTGCTGAAGCTGCTGGGCTTGATGGGGAAGATGGGCAAGCCTATCACCGAGGCGCTGGACAAATACAAGCTGCAGCTGGTCGCCGAGCAGACGTCCGCTGAAAAGAGCTACTACGAGGTCGGCGACGAAATCATCTATAAATGGACGCTGACCAACGCATCCAAGAAGACCATCGCCAAGAACCTGAAGATTTATTTCTTCAGCGGCCTGACCCCGGACAAGAAGAAGGATGCAGTCATCGACGAGCCCGCAAACCTGGCCGCCGGCGAATCCGTCTCCGGGACATATACCTACACGGTGACCAAGAAGGACGCCCTGGCGGGCAAATTCAGCTACGGCTTCATCGGCCGGGGCAAGCTGGGCGGGAACGTCGAGAGCAACAAGGTTTGCTTCGTCAACGCGGCCAGCGCCGGCGAGGGCGGCAAGGGAGGATGGACGCCGCCGGCCGACGAGGAGCTGACAATCACCAAGACCGTCAAGAACAAGCCGAAGAACAACCTGTTCTTCACCAAGGGCGAGACCATCCAGTTCTACATCACCGTCAGCAATAAAACGAGCAAGGACGTCAAGAACATCATCGTGACTGACGCCCTGATGGACTCCTGGAAGGACACGATCAGCGTACTCGGCAGCGGAAAGGATAAGACCTACCTGCTGGAGAAGAAGGTCGTCAACGGGGACATCGGCCCCGGCGTGACGAATACCGCGGTGATCTCCTACACGGGCGCGGACGGCAAGATGAAGCTGAGCAAGGCCACTGCATCGGCGCCCACCGGACAGGACACCGACGCCCTCTACATCTACAAGATG
>Ga0265298_10004195_pt1 | contig 18533 bp, 5 predicted proteins | sample AusTroGonzalo_MG_3_FD_193486 | JGI IMG/M metagenome (GOLD analysis project Ga0265298, IMG submission 193486) | Bovine rumen microbial communities from tropical cattle in Woodstock, Queensland, Australia - Gonzalo_01 | ecosystem: Host-associated > Mammals > Digestive system > Stomach > Rumen ... | reverse complement strand
CTTGCGGGAAGAGGTGTTGCTGCTGGATGAAATTGACGAAACGGTCTAGCATTTTTATGCCGCCGGAAGACCGGCGTTACATTAACGCAGAATCATTTTCTTCATCTGGCGTTCGCCGCCGACTTCAATGCCGTAATAGTAGATACCGGAGGAGTAGGCATCCATGTCGATAGTGATAGTCTGCTCGCCGGCATTGTAGAAGCGAGTGAAGCTGTTGACGACATGTCCCATAGCGTCGACAATGAAGAAACGCACATTGGCGGCCTCAGGTATCGAGAAAGGTATGGTAGTGCGGCCCGTAAAGGGGTTGGGGTAGTTCTGTTCGAGTTCAAAGAGGGGTCGTTCGACAGTGGGAACACCCTCGACATGGTTGACCACCTCAATGACATTGGTCTCGTTGTTCGAGACGTTCATATCGCTACCCAGAGTAAGCGTGCCGGTACCGACATAACTGCGGGAAAGACTCTTGGGAATGCGGTTTTCCACAGTATCGTAGGTGCCTTGGGAATTCTGGCGGGCGGTCATGAACTTGATCTTGACGGTCTGACCGGGCTCGATACGCTTGGACTGGGTCCATCGTATGGTGGTGCCGTTGATGGTGGCTTTCAGCTGGAGGGGTGAAGTCGAGGCATCGAGAAGCGACAAGTTTCCGACATTCCGGAGAACGGCGAACACCCGGCAATCAGCCTGTGCCGTTTCCTCGACAATAATCTCCTGAAGTTCGATGTCACGGAGGTAGGGGGCAATAGCGGTGGTAGTGTCATTGGACGAGTCATTGTCGCCCTCATACATGTGGACAAAACCTGTGACATAGTTGTATCCGGCAGGGCGCTTGGGGTACCAGACGTCGAACATGTGATATCCGGTGCTGAGGGCAGGGATGGGAAGATCGCGGCTATATACCTCGCGGACAATGGTGGTGGTGTCGTTGTCGATATAGAAGCCGACCTCGAAGCCATTGGCACCGCGGGCACCGCGGTTCTCAATAAGAAGTTGGAAACGCACATCAGTGAAGGATGAGGTGTCGACAAGCACAGAGGCGGCGGCGATGTCGTGGATAGAGGAGACTCCCTGGATACGTTTGAAGACGGTGTCATTGTAGATATACTCATTACTGTCGCTCTTTACAATGCCCGTAATCCTCATCATACCCATGTTGGCCCTGATCTTCTGACGGAATGTGTAGTTGTAATAGTGCATGGACTGCAAGGGCTCTCCCATGAGTTCCACAAAGTCTATCTGCTCATCGACGCGGTCGGCATCATTAATAAGATAAGAAGCCGTGGCATGGTAGATGGGATTGGATCCGAAATTACGCATGCGGAGGGTGACCTGGATATTGGTGTCACCGGCGATAACGCGGTCGAGAGGATAGATGAAAGAGTGGGCGCTAATGTCGTTGGTTAGCGGCGACAAGGGGAACGCCACGGAGATACTGTCGTTGTCGCGGAAGATATCGCCCTCAAGTTTGGTAAAAGCATCGATATAGAATGTATCCGGGAAGTCGCTGGTGATGAGGAAGGGAGAGGTGAAGGCAATGGTGTCGGTTTCGCCCGGGGCGATAAGGCAGGATGTTGTGGTCATTTTGGGCATGTAGGTGCCATAGTGAGTGTAGCCGATGACAGCCTCCCGGATGGTATCGGTACCATAGTTGCGTACGACGACCTCGGGATAGATAGTCTGGCCGTAGGAAGGAGCCGTGGGATAGGTTATGGCGACGACACCGCCATCGGAACGGATGGGGGCACGGCCGATACGGAAGTTATCGACAGCGCATCCTTCGCCATAAGCGCTGGAGGTAGAGGAGCCCATGGGAGTAGTGTACACCAGACGGAACTGGAGGAGCTCCGGGAATTCGCCGGAGATGCGAGAACCATAGCAAGGAACCCAATAGTAGTTGTAGGAGCTGCCTTGGGTGGTGCCGTCGAACACCTGCTCTTCAGAATTGTTGTACCAGGCATTGGCGGAATCGGTCTCAAGCTTCACCCAGCGGCGGTCGACGTTGAAGAACTCGACATGAAGGGCGCTTCCGTTAGTGAGGTTACGGCGGAGGTAGAAGGCGATGGTGTCAACCTTGATTTGGGCGGTATTGATGATGGGGCTGTAAAGATAACTGACATTGCCGCGTTTTCCGGAAACAATGCTGTTGTGGAGGTCCGTAACCCAAGCATTGGAATCGGAGTAGGGCGCATTGAGCTTGGCCTTGGTAGGATAGCCCCGTTCCCAGTAGTTATGGGAGTAGGCGTTGTACCCGGTGGGAGCATACCAGATGTTCTCTCCTTCAAAATCGTCGTCAAGGGTAAGGGTGACAATATGGAAACGGTTGTATTCGTATACAAGAAGATTGTTCGAGGTAATGGTATCCATTTCATCCTCGTAAGAGATATTAAGAGTGGTGATGCCATAGTCGAAGACATGTCCCGGCAGAGTGACGACGGCGCTGGCTCCGGGAGCAATGGTGCCATTGTAAGAAATAACGCCAGTGGAATCAACGCCGTGCTCGCCGACAAACCTATAGTGGAACTGGGGCTGGGTGACAGAGTTGGCGCCTTTGTTGGCGAAGCGGAAGGAGACGGCGTGGGGAAGATCGTCACTGATGAGATAACTGCGAGGGGAGACAATCTGAGTGACAGCGATGTCGTGGTCGGGGGCAGCGGCATCGACAAAGATCAGGAAATCGAGCGTGTGGCCATCCTTATCGGAAGGGATACCGCCGACAGGATCGAAGCCGGAAATGTTTGTAGAGTTGTAGGATCCAACCGCGATACGCATACGCATGTAGCCATAGGAGGCCGTGGTGGGGATGGAGACCAGATTGACGCAGAGCTGCTCGTCATAGAAAGTGACGCCAGAGACGACCTTCTCGTCGGCCGAGAAGACTCCATTACGGTCGAAGTCGATATAGGCCCAGGCATTGTAACGGTTGCGCAGCTGAGAGCCGTCGAGGGGGGTGACACCGATGATAAGGGAATCGGAGGTGCCGCGGGTCACATGGAGCACGGGGTAGTCAGGGGCGACGTAGGTGGCGAGGTCGGTGAGTCCGCGTCCCAGCGGAGGCAGGTCGAAGTCAATTTCGTTGTAGGAAACCCTCGTCACATCGAAACTGGGGCTTGACGATCCCTGAGGATTATAGACACTCTCAGCCAGCGAGCGGAAAGTATACGGGACACGGAGGGTATCGTTGCGACGGGTACCATCGTTCACCAGGTCGGTCCATATATTGAGAGTGTAGTTCTGGGTGAGTGTGGGGGTGGAGATGTCCAGCAACTGGGAGAAGGTGTAGGTGTAGTCCTGACCGGCAGGGATGTTTGCGGTACAGGTCTCGGTGACAGTCTGCACGAGCGTATTACCCTTCTTCAACTGGTAGGTAATGGGGAAATTGGACTGCGACGAGGTGCCGTAATTGGAAATCACAATCCGGACCGTGTCATTCTCCATGTAGACCCGCTCGCCCAGAGGTGCGAGAACCTCCACGATGGCCATATCGTTCGGGATACGGGGAGCGACATGCACGGTAACCTGGGAGAAATTGCTGGCGCAATTGTGGGTGGACAAACAGTTAAGATAATAGGTGGAGTCGTGGAAGTACTGCGGTGTATTGCTCCAGACGCGGGACTGGTTGTAGTTGTTGGCAGAGAAGAAGGGAGTCGCCGTCGAATCACGATACCACCGGATAGGTCTCGTATTCTCCTGCGATGCGCGCACGGCGCCCCAGGTACCGTAGGGAAGAATGGTGTCGTAGCCGACAGGATCGGCGGGAGTGTAGTAAGAGGGCACGACGGAGCCCGCCGTAGTATCGTTACCCGGCGACACGTCGAGGTCGTGATGCACCCAACCCTTGATACGGATCTGCAGGTCGGTATAGAGATCGGTAGGATAGAGGTTGACAGTATAGGGGAGAGCAAGAAGGGCAGTCTGGTTGCAGAGAAGCGCGGAAGACAGAGAGACCGTGGCCTCGGAGACTCCCGGCATGGTGGAGACGACTGTACCGGCCGGTTGTGTGATCTGCGGAAGGAAACCGATGGTCAGTTCCGTGCCGGCAGGGATATCCTTGAAGCCGACATTTTTGATTGTAATCTGCAGCGTGGTATTCTCTCTGTAGCAGCCCTCCGAGGAAAGCGTCGAAGTGCTCTCGGCCTTGAAGTTGTAGGCAGGAGCGAGAAATACCTCGCCCTCACGCTCGTTATCCTCGGGCGAACACTCGTTTCCGTTGTAAAGCAGCACCACTTTAACTTTCTGACGGTTAATAATGCCGAGAGTGGTGGGCATCAACACAGAGTCAATCTTCATTTGCGAAGGATTAAAGGTTCCGAGGCTCCTGTTGGAAGTGCGCGTCACGGATTCGTGGCCCTCGATATAGGCATACCACTGCACATTGCTTTCGAGGGAGCGGCCGTTGTTGTAGAAACGGGCCTTTACCCAGACGGAGTCGCCCTCAATATTGAGCGGCATCTTGTTAGGATAACTGAAGGCGGTGTCTTCCGGCACATAGGGTTTGAGAATCTCAATGACCGCGAGGTCATGGGTGCAGACCTCCATTTCGTGGGCGCCGATGGTGGGAGCGGGAATCTGGTTGCGGATGGCGCCATCGATATCGTCGGTCACATCGGTAGTATACTGCGCCAGTGAGACGAAGTTGGTCATCACCAGATGCAAGTCGGTATTGCTGATAAAGAAAGGTCTGTCAAACACGGAGTTTGCATCATCGCCATTGGCGGCCTGCATGGCCGACAAAGAGAGTCTCATCTGCTTCCAGTAGAGGGGGCGGTCACTTTCCGTGTAATAGGCATTGAAATTGGACATCGTCACGGTGTTCACTTCCGTGACATAGTAGGCATAGCCCTTGGCAAAGTTGGAGAAGATGTTGTTCATCACATGGATGTTGCTCACCGTGTTACCAGTGAAGAAAGAGCAGGTGCCCTCGTTGTAAGTGGCCGACGATGACACGCTTCCGCATTCGACACGAACCGTGTTGTACAGTACATTGATATTGCTACTGGAGCTGTCTATCCAGATACCACAAGGCTTCAATCCCGTCAAGTCGGCGACTCCAGTACCGAAACAACCGATCATGTTATTGGACACAAAGCCTGGATTCGACCCCTGACAGTTTATATTCTCAAGCTGGATACCCAACTTGCCTCCATTCTTGTTATCGTTAAGGTAGATATGGTTCTTCTCGACCACGAAGTCTCCCGCCACCTGGGCAAGATAGAGTCCCTTGAGGGAACGGCTGCCGATGGTCACTCCCGAGGTGATGCGGTTGGATCCGATGATCAGACCGGTCACATCACGCAGGTTCACACCCACCTTCCAGAAGTTCTGGAAGGAATTGTTAGTCAGTACGATATTGTTGTATCCCGAAGTGCCGCCAAGCGACCGGACAGAATAGAATCCACTGTCGACCACATTGTTGACAAAGGTCAGATCGCTGATATTGCCGCCCAGTACCACACATGAGGCATTGGCATTGTTCAGGTTACCCTTCACGCGGATAGTACAACTGTCGATAGTGATATTTGAGCCCTTCTGCATCACCAGCGCATTGGCGGGAGCCGTCGCGCTATTGCCCGTAGGACGGGCCTCTATGCGGATATTCCGCAAAGTCACGTTCGAAGCACTGTCGAGGAAGAACACATAGTTGTCGGCGGCGCTTGTCTCCGCGGTCAGCAGCACACTGTCGCCCATGCCGACAAATCCGATGGTGTTCACGCTTGAAGAACCGGGGATGTTGTTCAGAATCACCTGCTCATTGTAGGTCGCACCAGCCACATTGAACTGCACAGCACCTTCCACACCCACCGCATTCAGCGTGTCGATAGCCTCGCCAAACGAATGGTATTCGCCGTTGACCGGATTGATGGTATAAACGCCGCCGCAGAAACGCACCTCGAAGGAACGGCGAACGGTGTCATTGCTGGAGATAAGGTCTCCCTGAGCGGCAGCCACCGCCATCAAGGTATGTCTTCCGGGAGCCATCTGCTGGTTGAAGAGCAGGGCGGTATGGGTGGCTCCGGGAACTATCGTGGCAATCACATCCACACTGTCGACAGGCTGACTATCGAGTTCGTAATAGACCTTCATGGTATCGATGTTCGAAGCGCCCTGATTACGCAGGTTGGCATAGAACGGTATGTTGCCGCAGGAGTTGTAGTCTATCGTATCCACTCCGTGAGGCCACATGATGGCCACATCCACAGCGGGGATATTGATCAATTCCACCGTATAGTTCGTAACAGCGCTTTCGCAGCCATAGATCGATGTATAAAAGCGGATATTCGGACGGTTGCCGCCTTTCGTACCAGACCCCACATATTCCATTGTCGTGGGGGACAAATCGCTGTCGCTATTCTTATAAAGCGTGGTGTTCGCTTTCGTGGTATAAGCGCTCTTCACACCCGAAGTGATTTTAGGATCGATATAATGCACTAACTGCACCACCACACTCGACTCGCCATCCCAATAGAACGGCGTGTCAAACCGCAGCGGCACCCACTGGTTGCAATCCGAGGCATTGATGACCAACGGCGAACGGTGATACACCACCGAGGTGTTCTTCCATGCCGAAGCATTGGCGAAAATAGTGTCTTCCGTCAGTCCCATAGAGACATAGTAGTCGTTAAACGAGATGGATGCCGGAGGATTGTTTCCTGCAAACTGCTGCAGGTCGAAGGCGATGGAATCGATGTATCCCGCCTCAAATCCCAGGGCGCGCAACTCGCTTGCCGAATAGATATACTGTTGTTTGGCATACTTGTTGTTGGGCTGATAGGGTGACGGATAGGCAGTATTGCCATTCGTGCTCGTTCCCGTGCCTACCTGCCCCCAGTGGTAATCATACACCATCCAGCTCACGCCTCTCTGTCCTCCAACATACAAGATCTCGCTCACACCGACATATCCCGTATCGACGGCATTGCCTTCATAATCGTACCACACCGGTATCAATCCCGCCTCAAGCGCCATCGTTACCGTGTCTCGCGTGGCATATTCCACCGTGCGGGCGGCAAGGGGCGCCGGCGCCGCAGGCGTATACAGCGACACCACCGTCGCGATGTTCGTGTCATTGGTGTGTATGGGGTCACCCGCCACCGAGTCAACCCACACCTTGACCGTCACCGTCGAGTCTTGTCCGAAGGCCAGATTCAGCGGCGTGGAGAAGGTAACAGTCGCCACCCCGCTGTTTCCCAACGTGATCGGCATCGTTTCCGTGACCGTGTCTCCTCCGGCGCAATAGTTCATCACGAGTCCTGTGACCGACTGTATGCCATAGTTCCGCACTTTGGCCACCACATTCTCCATTCCCAGACCGCAACCCGTGCCGGGCAGCTGGACCTCACTCACTTCAATGTCCGCCAGGGGAGGGGCAATCATGCTCACATTCACCGTCGCGAACTCGCCATCGCAGCCATTGTCCCTGTATCTAATCCAATTCTCATCCGTTGAGTTGAGCATCATCGGATTCTCATTCGTGGCAATGCGCCAATCGTTCACATTGCCTACCATGGCAATCCTCACAATACCTGCCGAAGTGTTGTAGCCCGTCATATTCACTCCCGCTCCAGTCCATACCCACGACGGCGAGTTGTGGTTGGTCACCGTGCCCAGCACCACCGCATCTTCCACCACACCGTTCCGTTTATACTGGATGGCAACGCTGCTGGAGGCCGTTATCGTCATCGTGCTCAACGGCGATCCCGTATGTATCGTATTCGCCGGACTTACCGAAGTTCCATTGGCGAACTGCACCACAAAACTCTCTCCGGGCTCGATGAAGATGCTGTCGTTAAACCGATATGTCTTGTTGTTCAGACCCGGAGTCGGACTCACTGTCACTATCGAGTCGCCGTACAGGCAGGCACGGGCGTCTCCCACATTTGTCAACTGCAGTGCCACCTTTCGGCTGGCATTCAGCCAATAGGGTGCATTGGGCGTCTCTCCTGTCGTGGCATTGGTGCCCGTTCCGCCACGCTTGATCTCCAACTGCGTGATCCTCACTATCGCCTGAGCACGGCGCTGGCGCAGATAGAAGGTCGTGTCCTGACGCAAAGTGTCCGTTGTCAAAGTCGGTCCGACAAAGAACGGGTCGGCATCCAGCGTATCACGATACCAATAGAGTGTTGAAGGCCGCTGAGGCGCCGCCGTGTGCGTGTACACGCTCCACATGTTCACTCCGCTGGTCGGCGTCACCGTTGCCTGCGTGGCATAGGGTATCTGCATAGTCACATCGCCGGGCGCCGCAGGATGGTATTTGCTCGTCACCCTGAACACATTGGTGTCATTGGTCGCATTGGGATCGGCGGCGTAGGTCGTCCATACCGTGATATTATAGTTCACATCGTCAAATCCGCTGGCCGGGAGCGACAACAACGCCCCGGTATGCACCGTCGCCGTGTCGTCCGCAGGGATTGTATCCGTTACCGGCACGGTCTGCACCGGACCGTTGTTCTTCCGGTACGACACACTCAATCCGCTGCCCGTGTACACACTCGTACCGTTATTCCTTATCCTCAGCACCAGCTCCGTTTGGAACGGCATGTAACAGGTCTCATCCGGCGGATTCAACATCGCTTCCGGCTCAAAGTCATATCCCAGCGACACAAATTCGTAAGCACCCGGACAAGTGGCCGAATCACTGCGCACCGAATCGTAGATATCCGTCGTCACTGTCACCAAGGGAATACCCACACCCTTCACCTGACGGTTGAAGGTGCGCAGGTCCACAAGAGAGCCGTTGAGGAAGTTCGGGTTCACTTTCACCGACAGAGAGTCGGCAGGTTCCACAGTCTGCCACTCCGTCATATCGAAAGCCCGCGAGCTGCCTTTTCGGTTCATCGTCGTGCCCATCGAGTAGTACACGTTGTGACCCACTTCGTTGCTCGTCGCCGATGCCGGCAAATAGTTCAAAGCGTAATTCAAGTTGTCCAGACACACAACAATATTGTTCACAAAACGGCTGTTTGTCAACGCGCCGCCTCCGAAAGTCGCAGCGGCGATATTGCTGCGCGTTGTCGCCACCATCTTTACCGAGTTGTATACCACGTCGGCATAGTCGGCCTGGATGATATTCATCGGCGAACGCATCAGGTTCGCGCTTCCGTCATCCTCACTCACCATCATGTTGTTGGCAATCAGGAAGTGTTGGGACGCCGTGCCGATAGCCTTACTCACGCCCATCGCACCCGCGCCGTGGCTCGTGTATATCTTGTTCGACATCACTCTCGATGTTCCATAGCACTCACTCAGCAGCAACACATAACTGGCATTGCTCAACACATCATACATCTCGTTCTTCTCAATCACCACATTCGTCTGGTTCTCCACATCCAACGCACACTCATACTGGTCATGGAACACACTGTTTCTCACAACATTATTCTGTGAAAGCATATCTGACGCCACACCTCTCAGATCCACACCTAGCTTACCACCCACAAAGCTACAGCCACTAATCTCAAGACTGTTCGCATATCCACTGTTTATCAACGAGTTGATTCTTAGTGACGCCGCCGGATTCTCCACGCTGTCGATGAACGAGCATCCCTCAAACTTGCAGTTCACTGAGTTCATTCCCACCTTCACCATGCTCTGCAGCACCGTGGTGTCCTCCGTGGCGCTGCGGCGCACAAATCTAATGTTGCGGAAACGCACATTCGACACTTGCTCAAGATTCAGAATCTCATTTGCCACAACTCCGCCTTCCGCATCACTGTAGAATGTCACTCCATTCGTCCTCGGCTCGAACACCACATAATGGCTCGCCGTCGATCCGGAGAACGCCGGCAATATTGCAGGCTGGTACTGGCCGGGAGCCAGTTTCACCACCAGACTGTCGTTCACACCGCAACGGCTCAACGCGAACAGGAAGTTCTCCAGCGTACTGAAGTCGGCATTCGTTCCTCCCACATAACGCACACCGCTCATCGGTCCTTCGCAAACAATAAACTCGGCGAAAATGGTGTCGTTATAAGGTTCATGGTCACGGTAGCGCACTCCGCCCGCCGTCAGCGAATCCTCCACCCATACCTGCACTGTATGGAAACCCGCTGGCAACGGAACATTCGGCGCAATCGTCACCGTCTCCACTGCTCCTCCGGACAGGTTCCCGCTCCAATCGTAATAGGCGGGGGTACCGCCGTCCATCCTGTAGCCGATTCTGATGGCATTGGCCGTCAACGCGCCCCAGTTCTTCAACCTCACCTGCACGCTATGGTCAGACGTTGTCATGGGCACATCCCTGTTCGGTGTCACCAGACCATATTCCGCCGATGCGGTGTCCGTCACAAATCCCATATCGTATAACAGCGGCAGATTCTTTCTCTGCGTCATCACAATGGCAGGACGGGAGTTCGATTTCTTGTTATTGATATCGGGAGGTCCCATCGTCAATCCATCAGCACCCATCTCCGCTGCTGCCGCGTTCACCCATATCGTAGGCTTACCCGGACAGTTGTTGATAGCCTTCACCGACGTCGCCGACACGTCTGAATTACCGCTATACGCTAACTGCATCACGATATCCTTGCCGGCATAAAAGAACGAGTCCTGTAACTCTATCGTGAACGTTCCGCCCACATTGCGCTCAGGAATCGTCAACGCCCCGTCGTACACCACATGCATGTAAGACGTAGTATAAGGATACGACTCATATACCGATGTATCCACCGTATAGTCCGTCGACACATTCTTCATTTTGATTTGCACATGCGGACGCGTCACATTGTTTGTGTGCGCACCCGTCGTGAACCTCAACGCCGTGATGGTACCCGCTTTGTATCCCGCTTCCGCAAGCAGCGCCGAGTCATACACCCATTCGCTTCTGTTGTCCGCATACCACGGGAACGGATATTCTGTAGTACTCCTGACGCCGACAAAACCCGGGTATTCTATTCCCGGCTGTTCCACGCCTCGCACACACCGGTATTCCTGCCAACTACCGTCCTGTCGCGGGAAGCGCGTCTCGTTGGCGTTTCCAGTCGCATCCTTCACCACACAATAGAAGGCCATCAGCGTGTCGTATCCGAAGAACGGGATATTAGCTTTATAACGGCTCGTCGTCCCCTCACGGCTCATCGACAGTCTCACAACCGTCGGGTCGCTTCCCACTCGGTACATCAGATACACCGAATCGGGATTGATGCCCGCGGCCAGCGTCGTCGTGGCGTCCAACGCTATCTTCGCTCCACGGCTGCTCGGATGATAGTATCCGTCAGGGTAGCACGCCATCTTCAGCGTCGGTCTGACCATCATCTCCGAGCTTGCCGTCACCTTCACGTTGTCCAGCATCCACTTTCCTGTCGACCCGCTCGTCGAGGTCTTCTGTTTTACCACGAACTTGATGTTGATCTTTCTCTCCTCCGGAGCCAGACTGGAAGGCAGCACGTTATTGAAATCGAAACGCTCACTCTTCCATATGTCGTTTGTCATCGCGCTGTTCCCTTCCCATTCCGGGTACGAGCTGCTGTTGAATGTCGAAAGGGAGTTGAACGCGCTACTTCCGCCTTCGGTCATATTGTAATACGTTGCCGTGGCTCGCGTCCAGTTCTCCGGCACGTCAGGCAGATTCGCACGTTTGAAATAGATATTCGCCATTCGGTAGTCTTGCGACGAGTTAATCGCCACCTTGCAGATATGGTCGAAGGTCAGCGTCACGTACCTGATCGTCAAATCACTCGTAAAATCCAACGTGTCCAGATACAGCGTCACATCCTCGCTCGTCGACTGCGACAGCTCCAACGAGCGACTTCCCGAGGCGTGCAGTGCCGTCGAATAGCTCATGCCTGATGACGGCACGGCGCTCACGCGCGTCGTCTCGCCAACCTCGAAGCCTTGATAGAGTGCCTCCACCACCTGTCCTCGTACGACAAGCCCCGAAAGCACGAAAAATACTCCTGTCAAGAAAAATCTCAGTTTCATATTATTACTTTTTTATTTTTGTCAATCAGTTATTTATACACCATACCCTCCCCTTTCGGAAGGGCACAATCCAAGCGCAAATATACGAACTTTTTTTTATATACGCGCAAAACTTGTAAAAAAACATCTTTTTCATTCAGTCCTACGTTTTGTTTGTCCCATATATATGACGGCGAAGTGCCCTTTTCGGGTCACAAATTAACATTTTTTTCATTTCTCTCCACCCGAAAAAGAAAAGGCGCCGCAAGACATAAATCGCGACGCCTGTCATACAGTATTCAATCCTTCTTTCAACAGTTTCTGCTGCGTTGTTCCAGGGCTTCGTACATAAAGACTCCCGCTGCCACAGATACATTGAGTGACGCCACTTCGCCAACGATGGGAAGTTTCGCTCGCATATCACTCATTTTCAACAGTTCGGAACTGATTCCAGTCTCCTCGTTACCCATAATAAGGAGCGTAGGCTTTCTGAAGTCCACCTCACGATAGTGGACAGCGCCTTTCTCTGTGGCGGCAACAACCTGATAACCGCATTGTTTCGCCAGATTAACAACAGTTTTCAGATTCTGCTCGCGGCAGACGGGCAACCGCAACAGAGCACCGCTCGAGGTCTTGATGGCGTCCTCGTTGATAGCGGCACTGCCGTGGTCGGGCACCACTAGGGCGGCAACGCCTGTACATTCAGCCGTGCGGGCGATGGCGCCCATGTTGCGCACGTCGGTCACATGGTCGAGCAACACCACCACCGAAGGCTCCTCCAATGTCTCCATTATTTCCATGAAACTATGGTACTTGACGGCAGCAATGGTAGCCACGACTCCCTGATGGTTTCCGGAGGTCATCTTGTTGAGTTTCTCCACGGGCACGTATTGAAATGGCACGTCACACTCCTTCAGTTTGGACCTCAACTCGTTAAGCAAAGAGGAATTGAGCCCGTTCTGTATTAAGACACGTTCTACCTGCTGTCCGCTGGCAAGGGCCTCAATAACAGGCCGGAGACCGTAAATTACCTGCTGTTTATTCTGTGTTTTTTCCATCGATGATAGTGATTTTTCTGTCAGCCATGGCGGCCAGTTCCTCGTTGTGAGTGACGATGACAAATGTCTGGTTGTATTGCTCGCGGAGGCGGAAGAAGAGTTCGTGAAGTTCACGGGCATGATGGGAGTCGAGATTTCCCGAAGGCTCATCGGCAAGCACAGCCATCGGGTTGTTCATCAAGGCTCTTGCCACCGCCACACGCTGCTGTTCCCCCCCGCTCATCTGCGAGGGTTTATGCTGCGCACGGCCGTCGACTCTCATAAAAGAGAGCAATTCCATGGCCCGCTCGGAAGCTTCCTTTACAGACACTCCCTTAATAAGGGCAGGAATACATACATTCTCCAACGCTGTAAACTCCGGAAGCAAGTGGTGTGCCTGGAAGACAAAACCTATATGTTCATTCCGGAATTTTGCCATTTCTTTCTCTTTCAGTTTACTAACATCCGTTTCTCCATAGCACACCGAACCGCTGTCAGGGCAATCAAGGGTGCCGAGAATCTGCAGCAAAGTAGTCTTTCCGGCACCCGAAGGGCCGACAATGGAGACCACCTCTCCCTGATTGATTTCCAGCGAGATGTCGCGCAACACATGTAAATTGCCGTAACTCTTGTTAACGTTTGTCGCCCTAATCATGTTCCATTTTCCTGTTTAACCAGTCACTCCGCTTGACTAGATTTCAATTCCATTCAAGAAGACACGCTCCACCTTGTTTTCGCCATAGGCATAAGGCATGTACTCATAACTTTGAATGGGCTTAGTAATATAGAAATTGGCCTTCTTGCCCACGGCTATCGAGCCCACCTCATCGCTCACTCCCATGGCGTAGGCGGTGTTGACGGTAGTGGCATTGAAAGCCTCCTCCGGCGTCAGGCGGTAACGGATGCATGCCATCGAAAGGACGAGCTGCATGTTGCCCGACGGCGAGGTGCCGGGGTTAAAATCGGAGGCCATGGCTACAGGCAGGCCGGCCTCTATCATTCTGCGTGCCGGCGAGAGGGGCAGATTGAGGAAGAAGGCGCAGCCCGGCAGAATCGTAGGCATAGTCTCTGTACCTTTCAGGCATTCAATCTCAGCGTCTCCCATCTGCTCGAGGTGGTCGACAGAGATGGCGCCATACTTCACGCCCACCTGCACGCCGCCGGAAACTGCCATCTCGTTGGCATGGATCTTCGGCCGCATGCCGTGTTTGATGCCGGCCTCCAGAATACGGGCGGTATCCTCGACAGTGAAGAAACCCTGGTCGCAGAACACATCGATGAAGTCGGCAAGTCCCTCGGCAGCCACCTTCGGTATCATCTCGTTAATGACCAAGTCGACATAATCCTCCTGATGCCCGCGGTATTCCATCGGAATGCCGTGAGCGCCGAGGAAGTTCGACTTGATGGTCATCGGCGAATTTTCCTTGAGGCGGCGGATGACACGCAACAGTTTCAGCTCGCTTTCGGTACTCAATCCGTAACCGCTCTTTATCTCGATGGCGCCCGTGCCCAGGCGCATCACCTCCTCGAGGCGCTGCCTGGCCATGTCGTAAAGCTCTTCTTCCGAGGCCGCCGCCGTGGCTTTGGCTGAGTTAAGGATGCCCCCTCCCCTCTTCGCTATTTCCTCATAGCTGAGGCCGCGAATCTTGTCAACAAACTCATGCTCGCGCGAATTGGCATAAACAATATGCGTATGCGAGTCGCAAAACGACGGGAAGACCATCCTTCCCGTGGCATCGACCACGCGGTCGGCGTTTTCCTCTTTCAGGTCTTTCATTTCACCGAAAGCCTTGATCCTGCCTTCCTCAACAACGAGGTAGGCATCCTTGACGGTTTGGAATTCCGACATTTCCTTGCCCTGCTTACGCAGCCGCGGAGCGGTCTCCACACCTGCCAACTCCTTGATATTTTTGATAAGTGTTCGCATAATCTACAGCCGTTAAATCGGCTGCAAAGATACGACATTAATTTCACATGGCAAAACTTATTTTAAAAGGAGCACTGTACCAACCCGTTCCTGCCTGAGGGAAGGTTCATGGTCGGTATGATAGCGGAGCACCCAAACGTATGCCCCCTGCACACAGGGCGTTCCATCATGGGTGCCGTCCCACGAGGGGTTGTCGCCCTCGATATGGGCCACAAGCAACCCCTGGCGGTTGTAGACATAGAGGTCCTCGGCAGTGCATTCGTTGAGCACCGGGGCAAAGCGGCTGTTGGTGGGAGCACCAGGGGTAAAAGTATTGGGAACCCACACGGCAGAATGGATTATCGGGATAAGGCGTGTGAGGGTGTCGGTGCAAGTTTCGTTGACAGCCACCAATGTCAGCCGCAGACTGTCCTCCAAAGCGTTGGCCCTGTCGTAAAGCATAGACTCCTCTCCTGCATAGCGACCGTCGACCCACCAATGTCGGAAATCCGCATTGCGGCTTTGGTCGTAAGCCACAAAGTCCAGACGGTCGACACTGAGCGTCTCGGGCCGCACCAGCATTTCGGCCACAGGCCAACGGATGGGATGAAGCGTAAAAGCGGTGTCAAAAGGACAGGGGCCCGTGATACTGAAAAAGTAGGTCGTTGTATTCGAGGGCGAAAGGCCAAGACTGTCCCAGGGCTGCCCGTCGAGGGCGGCGTCGGGAGGTGAAGATTGCCAGGCAAAGGAATATCCCGCAGTGTCACCCACGACTGTGCCGGAAATGCCGTAGCGATAGTTTTCGCAGTCGGTCTCAAGAACGAACGAGGAATGCGGCGCCTCCAGGACAGTGAGTTGCAATGACATGACAGAATCGCAGCCAAAAACGCTATTCAGGGAGTCGACATAACAGCCGCTGGCTGCGAGCGTCCGCCCCTGCCAGCGAAGACTCTCTCCCCTACAGAGGGTATCCGTCTCCAACAAGGAAAAATCAGGGTGAACGGTAACCGTCTTTCTCACGGTGTCGCCCATAGGGGTGACAACAATTGTCAAAGTGTAACGGCCTGCACTGGCGAAAGACAGGCGGAGGGTGTCAAATCCCGCCCCCAGAGACATTCCGCCAAGACTCCACTCCACACCCAGTCTCTCGTCGGCATGACGGACAACGACGGTCAGCGTATCACCCTCACAGAGGTCGTTGCCGCTGACGCTCACGTCATAGCCAAAGTCAAAATCAATTTTCCTCAACGCCATGCAGGCCGACATCGCATAACTCTCAAAATCTCCCAAACCGTACAAGACCGCCTGAAACTGGCCGCCGTTTGCGTCGAGGAGATGCGTTCCCTCACCGACACTGACCCGGGCATAACTAAGTCCAAAAGCCGCAGGGGAAAAGGCGGATGCTATCGACAATCCGTCGAGGGTCATCATAGGGGCATCCGTTGTCGGTGCCACAATATTGAGCGTGTGGTTTTGCGTGTGGGGACTGTCTTTCACCGGAACGATGGCACTCCCGATGCACTGCTCGACAGGAGGCACCACCGCCGCTGCCGGATCGCCGGGAAAGCCGCCGAACTGCTCGCTCGTGATATAATAGCACACCATTGCGGACGACGATGTGCGGATAGGCAGCGCGTCAGATTGGTAGAAATCAAGCGTCACATCCGCCGGCAACACAGGGGAATGGTTGGCAACAAGGAACGTGTAGGTTTCGCCCGAAGAAAGCGTGTCGGCGACAGTTGTGTCAACAGTCACCACGCAATTGTCATGGAGCGCCGTCACCTTTACCATATCACCCCCGAAAGCTGTGTCCCTCCTGACGGTATCCCGGGTGCTGAGAACACGTCCCGTGGTCGGAATCACCAGAAACCGGGTGCCCCAACAGTCGGTCGGAGGACACTGTTCAAACAGGTGGTCCATGGCGCCGTAGTTATGATTGCCAAACTCATGGATTCCAGGAACGGTGGTCATGAAATGACCCTGAAAGACAGCCACGGGCTTGGAAGAATGTACTCTTGTGCCGGTAAAACCGCCGGGCGGCGAAGACATCAGGCGGCACGTCTGCCCCCTCATCAGGAGCACCTCGACGGAATCTCCCGGGGAATAGAGGAGATTAGTCTGCCGACTATTAACCCTTTCGCACACATTCTCAGCAAAGTATATACAAACCACGGTACTATCGCAAGGCGCGACGATATGCACTTCCGGGCCACCTGCTGCCATGCCCCCGCTGTAGGTTTGAAGCATATAGTCGCACCGCAGAGTCTCTGTGGGCATCACCGACGCCATATCATGGCTTTGCTCGATGTAGTTGGAAGCGTATACAACAGCTTGGGCGGTGGTGGAGACATGCCAGGCTTCGTCGCCGAAAGACCATCCGGGATTAATTTGGTTCAGATTCGATGGCCAAACGGTGGGGACTTTAACACTGCTCACCTCCCCCGCGGCAAGTGAAATGGTGGTATCCCACCCCTGCTGGGGATTTTCAACATAGGCCGTACAGGTGTCGGCCGAACCGACCACGATATAGTAGTTCTGCAGTGCCGGCCAATCATTCTGCAGAAATGACACCCAGAAATCAGTACCTGTCAGGCCAGGGGCAGCCTGCTGCCCGCGCACAACGGAGGCTTGCAGCGAGAAAAGCATGACAAACAGCACATATTTCCTCATGTAAATATGACGTTGAGGAGCCGTTTTTTGGTCACACTTTTAACACTTATTAAGCATTTTTAATATTTCAGGTAGCAAAAATCGACCCTATTTCGACCATTTTTTTTGGTAGAAATGAGATAAAAGCACTGTGATATTATAGCTAGAAAAGTTCTTGTTGAGAGCCTTGCTTTATCTTACCGAGGTGCTGGTAGGCGAGCATGGTGGCTTCGCGGCCGCGGGGGGTGCGCATGAGATAGCCCTCCTGGATAAGATAAGGTTCGTAAACCTCCTCGACGGTGCCGGCCTCTTCACCGACGGCAGTGGCGATGGTATTGACTCCCACAGGGCCGCCCTTGAACTTGTCGATGATGGTAGTGAGGATGCGGATATCCATATCGTCCAGTCCATTTCGGTCGACATTAAGGGCCTGGAGGGCATAACGAGCGATGTCGAGGGTAATGGTACCGTCACCCTTCACCTGCGCGAAGTCGCGCACACGGCGCAGCAAACGGTTGGCGATACGGGGGGTGCCGCGCGAACGACGTGCTATCTCGACGGAACTCTCGGAGGTAATCTTCACCTGCAAGAGGCCCGCCGAACGATTGACAATCTTTGTAAGAGTTTCAGTATCGTAATATTCAAGCCGACAATTAATCCCAAACCTGGCACGTAGAGGAGCGGTCAGCATACCGCTGCGCGTGGTGGCGCCTATGAGGGTGAAAGGCTTGAGATTCAACTGCACGGAACGTGCCGCAGGGCCAGACTCAATCATGATATCTATGCGGAAATCCTCCATGGCGGAATAAAGATACTCCTCAATCACCGGTGAAAGGCGATGTATCTCGTCGATAAAGAGCACGTCATTGGCCTGCAACGATGTAAGGAGCCCTGCGAGGTCACCCGGTTTGTCAAGCACCGGTCCCGAGGTGGTCTTGATACCAACACCCAACTCATTGGCAATGATATTAGACAGGGTGGTTTTTCCGAGACCCGGAGGGCCGTAAAGGAGTACATGATCGAGGGGTTCACCCCGATCCTTGGCG
>Ga0265298_10004194_pt1 | contig 18534 bp, 21 predicted proteins | sample AusTroGonzalo_MG_3_FD_193486 | JGI IMG/M metagenome (GOLD analysis project Ga0265298, IMG submission 193486) | Bovine rumen microbial communities from tropical cattle in Woodstock, Queensland, Australia - Gonzalo_01 | ecosystem: Host-associated > Mammals > Digestive system > Stomach > Rumen ... | reverse complement strand
CAGGCAGCAGCCGAAGCGACAGCGGCAGCCGCACGGGCAGCAGCCGACACGGAACGGGCCGAAGCGGCAGCCGCACGGGCAGCGGCAAAACACGGGCGGCGGTAGCCGCCCCGAACCGGCCACGGCAACAGACCGGCAGACCGAAGCAACCAAGCCAGAACAGGCACCACACTGCCCCAACCTATGTTGCCGCAAGCGGAACCAAGCCGGACCGAAGCGAAGGCGGAGGCAGCCAAACAAAACGCTTTTAAAATAAAGGCTTTGCGTCAGCAAAGCTACCGCTCTCATTCAGCTCGCCGGGGCCAGGTATGCTACAAGACGAACAAGCCAGCGGCCCCGGCGACACAGCAAGCGGGCGCCGCTATCTCTGCTAAACAAACACTGCGGCGCCCGCGCGGCGAACACAAACCAAAGGCCGCCCCGCCGGCCAACCGCCGCAGGCGGGCGCCCGCGCCAGGATCAGCTGCGAACAACAGGCCAACCTGATCGGCGCGGGCGCAACTTGCAATACAGGCCAACTGTGTTCCGGCCTCAGCGAGGTACGAGCGTGGGACGGACGGAACGGAGCTACGGTCTGCAGCAAAGGAGAATAACAAACTTACCCCGCCGGGGCCGCGTAGCGGAGCTGACAAACTTACCCCGGCGGGGCTTTCGTTGCGATACCGAATTAATACTAGTAATGCTATTGTCGCGCTTCCAGATAATAAAAATAAAGGCTTTGCGTCAGCAAAGCTACCGCGCCGCCTGGCTTCCGCTTTTGGCTGAAACCGAATATGCCGCGCCAATCACGAACTGCGAGCCAAACGCGGAACCAGGCGGCCTATGAGATAAAAGCTTTCCCGGCTATGCCGGGAAAGCATCCGCAGCTGTGATTAAAGCGGCCCGCTTCAGCGGGGCGCATCCGCTTTGTCAATGGAACTGACAATACCGACCTGCTGCTGGGAGGCGGCGGGGGCTATAGTTTGTTCGCCCCCGCCGCCATGCGGCTGCGGCTCGCTCTCGTCATCATCCAAATCATCCAAAGAATCATCATCAGAATCTTCGTCGTCATCATCCGGATCATCCGCATAATGATCTCCATCCTTAGGGTCATCCGGAAGCTTCGACCAGATCCCGTACTCCGCACCCATATTCTTGAGCTCTGCAATTGCTTCGCGCCTGGTGATCAATCCCGCCTTAAATGCTTCGATAATCGGATTGGAAATCTTAGAGATTAATTCCGCTCGATCTTTAGGCGTAATAGCTTCTGCCGGTTCGAAGATAATTTCCAGGTCATCCGGGACAAATCCCCAGCAAGATAATGCCATAATCGGAACGAGCTTCTCCAATGCCGGCCGTAAGATACGTTCTTGCATCTGTGCGATTAGATCGTAATAATTACGCATGTCTGATTCGCCAGTGGAATTGAATCCCTGGGGAGAACGGCCGAAAAGCTTTGTTGCTGGAATCTCTGCTGCGCCACTGATGTCCATCATGAACTGCTCATAGATATCTGACAGACCTGCAAAGGAGTATGGATGATTCTCCATTGCGTCATCTTTGGAAAGTAGCTGAAGACCGAACGACGTGCGGAAGCGATTCTCCTGCGCAATCGCATTGATTATGTTAGCCCGCTGATCGTCAGTCCCTAATGCTAACGCTTCTCCGAAGTCGGCCATCTTAAGTGTTGTGACGTTTGCCTGGAAGACCAGCTGTGCAATGTTTGCTGATGTTGCATTTCGTTTCTGAAGCTCATCGAAGATATGCTCCATCTCCGGTGCGCCCCAGTAGTTCTCGTTAATAGTTTCCATGCGAGGGAGCTCACGTCCGACGAATCGAAGAACTCTCGAGTGATGGATCCGCGCCTGCTGCTGATCTTCCAGGTTGAAGGACACGTTATAGTACATTGGGTATCCAAAGTCCGGATCTTCAATGTTTGGTTCCAGTTCAAGAGACGGCTCAATGCCTTGTGAACGGTCCATGACCAGGAGGCCCTGAAAATCTCCGGGAGCTATACTGTCAAGATCCAGCGGCTGATCAAGCTGGTCGTTCTGTCCTTTAATGACGATTAATGCTATAGATCCGCCATATAATCTCGCCCATCTGATCGCGTTCGCGATTTCCTGTTTGACCGAATGCCGTGCTTCCAACCTGCGCATGTCCATGATATCTTCATCATCAAGGCTCGTTTGCAGCTTGTACCAGGCTCTGGTTGTATCTTCGACTGGTGTATCGATGATCCGCATGGCCAGCCATGACTCCCGATACATGACTGTAAGCAGCTCCCAGTTTTGACTGATGTATGATCTTCGGTAGCTTCCGGATGCGAGAACTGGCGAATCTTCCCCGAGGAACGCTGCCGGGTTCGCATATCCGTCTGCGGCCATTTGGTTTTGTGCGACTAGTGTAAAAAGCGCCGATAAGTTGCTGCTGCTTTGCTGCTGTTTGGTCGGCAAAGCATTTGGCTGACTGGCTGTTGTTGTATTGCCAATATGCTTTACCGCTGCTTTGCTGCGGCGTCTCCTGTTGGACATGCTTAATCCTCCTTCGTTGTAATTGCTTCGTTTGGTTATAGTATAACTGTTATTAGCCAAAAGATAAACTCATAATTGAGACGGCGCCGCGGACTATTGGTGAGGGTGGGCAGGACGGAGTCGCACCGGACGGCCCCGGCGGCCTGGCCCGGCGTTGCCGTCCCGTCTTTCTTTCTGGCGGCAATGCCGGGCCGCGCCGCCGGATTGCGCCCGCCCGGCCGCCTTCCTGGCATACCGGTCATTATGTCGTGAGCTGGTACAGGCGGCCGGGACAAAGGCGGGCGCACAGGGCCGGGCAGGCAAGCTGCTGGGCGGGAAAACCAATTCAGCGCGGCGTATTGCTCGTACGTTCGAATGATATCGTGCCGATCCTGCGCCGCGCTCCCCTGCTGCGCTGACGGGAACGCCATATCCGGCGACAGGGAGGCGGAGCCGAGCGAAAGCCGGGGGACGGAGCAGCCAGCGGGCGCCCGGCTTCCTGCGAAATACTATCAAGCCGGGCGCCCGCTGGCGGGGCTGATAGCTGCTATTGCCGAACTATCATCGACCGGAGGGAAACAGCTGCTGATCATACCAGGTGACGACCGGAGGGAAACAGCAGCAACCGGAAACAACTATAACCGGAGGGAGCCCAGCTGGTGCGGGAGATGCGAAGCGAGCGCAGCGAGCGAGCTTAGTGGCTATTATTATGCATTGAATATGCAAAATAATCATCGATTTTGCAAATAATATGCAAAAATTACGGAAAAATTACATAAAAATGAGATAAGGCTAATATATACGTTGAACGTGTACTCTTATATTATAGCCTATACGTTCTTATCATTTTTGCCAGTACACACAAACGTTTACACCATAGATACCTGGACTGGCTTTTTATGTATTCTTTTCCGCAGATCGTCCAGCACCCATTCATGCGGGATTGCCGATCGATATTCGATGACCACAATCTGATTCTGCTTGCTGTACGTTATCTTTAAAATTTGAATCTGTCCTTCCAGTTCCATCTCCTTATAAGCCTGCATTCTTTCTTTATCTAGAGATTGCCTGGGCCAGACGTCTGCATAAAACATATCAGGCTTGACAACTCGATCCGGCATCTTTTCTTTAAGCGGAATGATCGGTTTTTCTTTCAGCATTTGAATTACTCCTTCGCCAGCACTTCAAGCGGTGTCATCAATGAATTGACCTGAACAAAGATACCCTCTATATCGCTATATCTTTTCTCCTGCAGCTCCCATGCTACCTGGGCGTCATCAATCCAGAAGCCGGTCTTTGTCATGCAATCCTTAAAGAGCTTTATTAGATTGTCCGTATCCGGTTTAGACGTTTTCCACGATCCATGCCAGTGATTGCTTGTGGACTTGAAGCACCACACGATACGCAATGCCAGTGGTCCTTCCAGTTTCTTCTCAGGTTTATGTTGTGCGAGATATGCCATATATTTTCCTCTGGCATTTGCAAGCTCCGGTGTATCAACAAAGATCGGCCGACTGACTTTTCCGCTCTTTGTAAGTTTTCCCGGTATCACTCGTCTTTCCTGAGCGGTTACGGTTGGGATTTTAATTGGCAGGAAGAACTGTGTCATTGGCTCTGAATATCCGGCATTATTGATCGGATTGTTTTCTTTCAGCTTTCCTGACTCACAGGCTCTCTCGACATAATCATCAAAATACGGATTTTTCATAAATATCTCCTTTCAAAATTCCGCGGGTCTCTTGATCGTCCGGACGAGACAGGGATGAGGGAGGGGAGCCTTAAGCCCCTCCCATCCCCATCCGTCGCGTACGAGACAACGGCACGACGCGACGATTTTCTCCCCTACGTAGTAGGGGGTTCAGTCTGTCGCGCGACGCACTGATAAAAATGTTCAGTCTGTCGCGTCGCGCACGACACGACGCACTGATAAAATCATTCAGTCCGTCGCGCGGTTTTGCTCCGATTTCGACGCGACGCACTGATGCGTTTTTTACAGTCCGTCGTGTCGCGCTGCGCTTTAAAAATGCCATAATCTGCCAAACATGCTTCGTAAGTTGTAAAGCGCTCATGACAACTTGTACACTTTCTCCTTCTCCGAATTTTATTGTCGAACGTATCTCTTTTGTCTACCACTCTCGTTAAAGCGCACCCACATTTTGGACACTGCATCCTTAATTTTCCTCCTTTTTTTCTTCTTCCGGGCGACGGTATTTACCAAGGATCCGACATACACAGGCCGCGCTGTCTGGCGCGTCGTCGTGCTCTGCGTCCTCTGTATAATCCATGATCTCGCTGATATACTCCGGATCTGTACCTTCCAGGAATCGAATGTTCGGCCACCACTTTTTTAAATGACTGCTGATCTTTACATATTTATTCTGCGATTCTCGGTACTCTTTTGACCACTTGTTTCGCAGACGGAATTCTTTATTTACGAAGCCTTTGTCGCCGTTGTTCTCGTTATACAATGGCCAGCACATCAATCTGTCTGCTTCGTAAATAATAGTATCCATTACATCCTCAACATGCTTTCGCCAGATCCTCCCGTACAGATATATGATCCCATCTCTATACCGGCCGCAGGTAAAGGCCGTACTGTCTTTTCCTGAGTAAGCGGCGTCCACATGGCTGATTCCGTCTCGCAGCAGCTCCGGATCGTTAAAGAATTGCGGTGGCGTTTTGAATAATGCGTCTTCATTGGCGATATGCTTTAATTCATAATTGGCTGCGAACAGGGACGGCGTCATTGAATTCCGCAGCTCCTGCAGCTTTTCCGGCGTGATTAACCCTGTGTGGTAGCAATCGTATCGATTAATATTCGGCATCTTAGAGAATACATCTTCCTTATGCCACGGTGTTCCTAGGTTAATGATCCGCCCGCCCCGATTTCGGATGTTCTGTAGCTCGTCGTACTGCAGCTTGGTCCGTTCCCGCTCGCTCCTGGATATCCTGTCTTCTAGGTTACAAATATCGTCAGTGATTACATACCATGCATGCGAACCGGTGATCGATGACTTGATACCTTTGCCCCGCAGCTGCGGCGCTCCCATCGGAGACTTCCACAGATTTGTTGATATGCTCTCCTGGTTCTCAGATGCGATCTTTAATACCGTCTGCGACTTCTTTAAATCATGAACGATATTCGCCAAGTCTATAATAATTTTTGACCGCAGGATCTTAGAAACCATACCCATCATCTCAGCCACGTCATTGTCTGTCTTTCGTAGGAAGATGATGTTCCTTTTCGGATAAAGGATCATGATCAGTGCGATCGCCACCGCAAGGCTGGAGGACTTATAGCTGCCGCGGTGCGCTTGCAGCGTATAATCATCGTCGCCTAGCGCGATCTCCTTAATCCATTCATGATGTAAAGGCGTCAGGTCTTTGAAGCCGATCATTCGACCAATTATGTGCGTTTGCTGCATTAACTCCCGGGTATTGGACCAGGCTTCAAGACTCGACATCCTTACTGCCCTCCGCTTCTTCTGCTTCCTGTTCCTCCTGAGCTTCGGCCTCGATCGGCTCGGTAAGTGCTTCATAGCCGGCGCTTAAATCCTTCCCTCCCCGCACGGCCTGGATCAGCGCAGCGATCCGGATCTCTGAATCCTCCGCCATTTCATCTGCAGAAATATTCAGCTTAACCTCCGCGCTCGGTTTGCCCAGCAGATAAGCCAGAATAATTTCAATCATCTTTACCCTGGCCATTGCCTGACATTTGTTTTTAGGATCTAATATTTTCTCGATAGATTCAATTGTCATGTCTCCAAGGCCTTGCAGACCAGACATTACTTTCTTGGCTAGTTGCTTCTCTTCTTCGGTTTTCTTTGGACGTCCTGCCGGATTTCCGGATACGCCCGGCAGAAACCCTTTCGGTGGATGTGCGTATCCTATATACCTGGATTCATCATCGTTTTCCGACCGGATCAAATCATTATCATTCATCATTCGCTACCTCCAGAAACGGATTGTTTACCGCGTAGGAGCAGATCCCTTTGGCAAAACAATATTTTCTGAATTTCATATAATCATTGCCGGACCGATAATCCCAGGATATAGAATCCTCTCCGTATATCCACGGGTCCCTTAATTCGATTTCGTCTACAATAATTTCTTCTACTGTTTCCCCGTCGTCCTCTGTAGTTTCCCATTTGGTATGGATCTTTAACCGAAAGCAATCCTTTAGCTTTTTGAGGCATGTGATCCTGACCGGATGAAACAGCTCCGTAATAGCTTCATAGATTTCAGCTTTCGTCAGATCCATAAACGATCTGTTAAAATTGATCGTCATTAATCAACCCCTCCAATCTTTCAATAAATATCGTTGCGCGCTAGTTGAGTAAATCACTTTCGCATATTTCAAAAGCTCCCCTCTGGCTTCTCTAAGTGACATAGGCTTTGTTTCAAGCGGCGCAATCCACGTGTACTTGCCTTCTTTTTTATGCGCGAATAAGGAGTATGGCTTATTGGGAATATCCGGATAAAAACGAGTATTGACAATGCTTACCGCATTAAAGCAGAAATCATCCTTGGCTTCATATATACTTTTTACAGCCGGGGGAAACAGCAGCCTGATCCGGTTCACTTTTCGTCAACCTCCACTTCAACTATATTTCCTGTCTGTTTATCAATAGCATATCCGTTTTCTCGCAGCCATTTACGGACAGTATCTGGTCTTGCATCCATATAATCGGCAAGCTCCTTCACACCAACCGGATCGCCGCCATTGGCCAGCAGCAGCGCATTTTCTATTTCCTCGCGTTTAGATAGGCGCTTTTTTGCGGCATTGCTTTTCCTGGCTTCGCGAGCTTTATCAATATCTCCACGTTTCTTTTCGCCATTAGCGCATAATGTTTTCAGCATATCCGACTCGTCTACTTTATGAATCGGATACTCAAACCATGCATATCTTGGGCTCATTGGCTCGAACTCACGAAGGATCCCCTCGATACGCCAGCCTGTTTTACGACGCGCCGCTTCCTGTAAAGGCGTCAACTCGTTCATCATTACCTTTACTGTTTGCGGAGACAGCAGCGTATTACAGGCGGTCATCATAGCCACATGGCTGCATACATCATCCTGGGAGACTTTATCCTCCCAATTGCTAACGCACATCTTAATCCATTTCAAACACACTTCCCTGGTGACGCGGTGCACAAGCTCTTCCCTGGAGCTTAATGGCACCTCAAGCTCGATCATGTCCAACAGCGCATCCGGGTCTCTGGCGAAGACGCCTGATCCTGACGCCCGGTCCATAGATGATTTCTGACCTTGCTTGCCCTTTGAATGATGATGGCAATAAATCACAGCGCAGTTCAGCTCCGTACAGATTTTGTCAAACTGATTGCAGAACAAAGACATCTGGTCGGCGCTGTTTTCATCTCCGGTAATTACTTTGTAAATCGGATCGATGATAATCGCTGTGAAGTTCTTTTTGCTAGCTCTCCGGATTAGCTTTGGCGCCAGCTTGTCCATCGGTGTAGAGGATCCGCGTAAATTCCAAATCTCGATATTCTCCGGATGCGGATCTTTGATTTGCAGAATCCGGTACACTTCGGCAAACCGATTCAGACATGACGCTCGATCAAGCTCCAGATTTACATACATTACAGTTCCCTCTGAGCACGGCATTCCGATCCAGTCGCCACCTTCTGCGATAGCTATGCACAGCTCAATCAAAGCAAAGGACTTGCCCGCTTTGCTCGGCCCTGAAATCAGCATCTTATGCCCTTTACGAAGGACGCCTTTAATCAGTTCCGGTGCAAGCGGCGGTAGGTTTTTCAGAGCCTCGCCAAGATTCTCAGAATCTGGCAGATTGTCATTAATGGATTCGATGTATTCTTTCCATGCCAAGAAATTTTCGCATCCAATATTCTCTGCGATGATATACTGTGGTTTGTCTTTGCGATAAACACCGGGTAATCTGGACAGGCGAGAAGGGTTCCGGTTCTGACGATCCAGCTGCATGCCGTTTTTCTGACAAACGGAGTACAAATAATCAACACGCTTGCGATATTCATCGTAATTCTGCGCATCAATACGAACAATCGCATGAATGCTTTTCCCGCCGGAATGTACCATAATGGCAATCGGAAGTTGCAGCTCCTTCATGAGCGAATATTGCTTCGACAGATCTAGGGTATCCGATTCGACCAGGGCATAACGAAATTCAGTAACGTTCTCGTTTTTAACGCCTTTGCCATCCAGCGGATTAAAACGGATCCATGCACCAGCTTCCTTTTTATAATCACCCAGGACGGATCCGATATCTCCTTTGCATGTACTTAACGCCTGGATCAGCTGACCTGCCGTTCGATCATAAGCGCCTTTTGTCGGCACATAGCGTCCATCTTCATTCAGGTAGGACTCTGTAACGTAACCAACGTTTTCAGACTGTTCAAAAAGAATTGACAGATAGCGAATCAATTCTTTTGCACCATCCATCTTTTTCGGGGGCTGCGGTATATCCTGGACTTCAAGCCATCCTTCTTTTATTACTTTCAGATCCCGATCTTTGGACGAACCGATAGATTCATCCCATCCGATCTCATAGCCTTCTCCTGCCGGAGACCATCCCTGGTTAATTGCGTATTGAACGATTGTTCCGGCGGTTACAGGGGTATCGTTTCCGTGAAAGGAATTCCATTTGCGAAAGCATTCGCCGGCATGGTATCTTCCGGGATCACGAGCAGACCATTGCTCCCATACATCTGCGGTGTAGCCTTCTAACTTCAAAGCCATGCCAACATTGCACCATTCCTGATAATCCAACTGGGAGGGATCTATATGAGACAGCACGTCTTGCAGGTTAGTATTCTGCATTTATTCCTCCGCCTGCCCTTCATTTTCTTTATCCATTGCTGAACATAGGCGATCGTCAGCTTCGTCCTGCTTAATTTTATTGTCGAGATAATTATTCAGAGCTTCTATTGTTTCTTTTCTCGCATAGCTGCCGGAGTTCATATATACATCTAAATTCCGTTGGCCAACTCTGTTGATTTCCCTGTGCCATACCTCAGGATCAAAATGAATATAATAACGGAAGGCATTGTCTTCTTTAATTCGGATTACAGCAAAGGCATCTGCCAGAGCATAATGATTGATAAGCGTATAGCCAAAGAGTGTCCTACACCATCTACGAATCGTTGACTCGATCATTTCTTTGCCATAGGAATCAGAGACGGCAATGTCTGTAATTTCGCTGTCAATTATTCTATTGGTTACGATCTCTCTCAGGTCAAGCTCCAGAAGCGCTCGTCTTGACGCGATATTCTCGCTGCTTTTGCGAATCGTGAAGCCTGGGATCTTATCTATTTTTTTTACTGCCATTATTTAACTCACTCCTTTTGCGTCGAATATAACCTGGGCAATCCGGCGGGGTCTTTACGAAAAACGAATGCGGTCTGCTATGCTCTCGAATATTCAATCGGTTACGCGGGCATTTCTTGCGTTCGCATTTTACCGGGCAAAAAGAAATATCATCGCACCACATCACTCAGGACTCACTTCCAGATAATCAAATTTAATGTAGCCTCTACTTGTTACAGCCCACTCGCCGTCGGTCATGTAAACATAACAGTACTGACCATTTTTCAGCCAGGGCTTTCTGCTGATTTGCGGACCTGCTATCCATCGCCTGCATGCTACCTGCCTATTGGCTACGCAAATATACCGCTCTTTAATTTCCTCGGGTTTGTGTTTGACTACATAGCCAAGATATATCCAACCTTCGCCAGCATTGCCAACATCGTAACAGCGGATCCATCCGTTTTTTATTGTCATGTCTGTTTCAAAGCTATCTCCGCAATCAAGCCATCCTTCTGATATGCCGCTTTTGCCAGGCGTCGCTCTGATCTCTACTCGGCTCCCTGGCTTGCACATGATCCAGCATGTTGAGAGTTGCTCACCATGACAAACACTTGCCGTTATGGCTGCCGTGATTACAATCACAATAACGATCAGCGCAATAAACCCTACTATTTTTTCCTTATCGAATACGCTATAGCTTTTGCGACGACGCATTTACACAACCTCACTTTCTAGTTTTTCTGTATCGCATAATGCATATTTCAGTGACCTTCAATATCCTGGCGATTTCTTCTATGTCTCTTCCCTCGTCTAACATTCTTCGCAGTTTGACTTTTTCTTCTGCAGACAGATGGTAATGAGTTCGCTCTCGTTTCCTTCTGGCTATATCTTCCTGTTCCGCCCTCCAGCAGGTGTACGAACAGAAATACTTTATTGCAGAAGCAGAGCTAATACGATACGTCCAGTTTGCGGACAGCCTTTCAAATTCCTTTCCGCATCGAGGGCAAGTGAGAGTAACGAAGCCGAAGAAATCACTCATGCAAATACCTCTCGTCCTTATAACGGCCAGTTGATATTGGGCATGTTTGGTGCTTCCGTGGGCGGAATATAAGTCGATGGATTGATGTTATACGGGACGCGCCAGCCGTTACCGGCAATTGTATCGATTAGTTTTTTTGCTGCATTAAACGACCATGTTCCAACATGACGGAAGCCTTTTCCTTCCAGAAAGCGAATCTGCTTTGGTGTAGTCAGACCGGACCATCTGCGCTCATCTAAGCGATCTAAAATGCGATTCGCCTTACCAGCACTCTCGATACCATCCGGGAATATGCCCAAATGCTCAAGCCTTTCCTTTTGCTGCTCAGTTACTGGTTTTAATTCGTCGCCAAAGCACGGGACATAATTGACAAGATCCATGGCTTCGATTGACATTTCAAACTGCAGCGGATCGACAAGCTTTCTTTTGCGCTTTCGCATTTCTTCTAGCTTGCGAGCTAGCGCTTCTTCGCGCTGGGCAACAACATCCGATTCGGCTTGCTTCTCGGCTTCTTCCAGATCTATAGAATCACCTGTAATGTCTTCTAGGTTTTCTGTCATTTTAGCTGCGACTTCCTGATCTTCGCAGATTAAACAGGCCGGCCTGCACAGATCGTGCTTTGATGTCATCCACAAAAAATCAAGCAACAACAAATGATCCTTGCCTGGATGCAGCCTTGTGCCTCGTCCGATCATCTGCACATATAAAGATCGAACTTTTGTTGGTCGCAGTACAACAATGCAATCGACGGACGGACAATCCCATCCTTCGGTCAGCAGCATGCTGTTACACAGAACGTTATATTTCCCATCGTCAAAGTCTTTTAATATTTGCGCCCGGTCCTTGCTTTCTCCGTTTACTTCTGCTGCCTGAAACCCGGCTTCATTCAAAAGCCGACACATTTTCTGCGACGTTTTTATAAGCGGAAGAAATACGACCGTTTTGCGATCCTTGCAGATCCTGGCCATCTCGCCGGCTATCTGATCTAAATACGGATCCAGCGCTGTGCCTACTTCGCCTAATACATAATCGCCGGATTGAGTCCTTACGCCGGTCATATCGATCTTTAACGGAATGGTTAGCGCTCTGATCTTGCAGAGATATCCTTCACGGATTGCTCGCGGCAGCGTATATTCATATGCCAGGGAATCGAAGAACTGCCCTAAATTCCGCATATCGCCGCGATCCGGTGTCGCAGTTACTCCAAGAACCTGGGCGCCACTAAAATGCTCCAGAACGCGCTGATAGCCATCAGACAAGCAATGGTGCGCTTCGTCTACGATTATCGTATCAAAATAATCCGGATCAAATTTTTCAAGCCTTTTAGGCTGCTGCAAGGATTGAATCGAACCGACGACAACACGATACCAGCTATCAAGGCATGTCTGATCCGCCTTTTCTACAGAGCACTTTAAGCCTGTGCTTTTTTCCAGCTTGTCAGCCGCCTGCTCTAATAATTCGCCCCTGTGAGCCAGGATTAGAACACGTTCGCCTTTTGTTACGCAATCAGCGATTATCCTTGCAAATACAATAGTCTTGCCCCCGCCTGTTACCATTACAAGAAGGGTCCTGGCATGACCGGTTTCCCACTCATGCCAGACCGCATCTCGCGCTTCCTGCTGATATGGCCTAAGTGCCATCTCCATCAGAAGGAACCCGCCTTATATCCTGCCTGAGGCTGAGCTGCAGGGGCAGTATTGCTCAAGCTCTCAATGGCATGACCTTTTTCGTAGAAGCGTTTAATGTCGTTAGACTGCATCGTTCTGCCATCACGGCTGCTGGTCCATTCACGCACAGAAACCTTACAAGTTCCCATAGCGCCTATTACTTCATTCCACCTGGGGACTAAGCGCTCCCCATGCCTGCGCTGGCCGATGGCAGTGAAGAACTCGCAAAGCAGTCCTTCGCACTTGGAATGCAGGAACAGATTGTGTTCAATAGTGGACTTCGCGCTTCCGTTCCACAGTTCAATTGTCAGGATGGCTTTGTTGCAAGGCGGCAGCTTATCGCTGCCAGAATGTCTTCCGCGCTCAAACTTAACAACACGGAAATTGTAATCTCCCTCCGGCAGCAGCTGAAACTCGCTGTCATTTTCGATGGGCGTATCCCATCCCCATTCTCCATTCATAAACTCACTCATTGTCTTTACTCCCTTTCATTTATTTACCATCAGAACGGAGCGTTCTGACGATTTTCGAGAACCATGGCCTTTACCTGGCCCCAGGCGCCAATTAATACGCCATTGACAAAATCAGCCGGATAGCATTCCCACGGCGTTTCCATTGGGAAATAACCACGCTGCGCTACAGCGGCTTTTACCTCGAATGGTGTGATATCATCGTTCTTCATCAAATCGGCTAGTTTCTCCGGGACGCCGGTGTAATCAACGGCAGGCTTACTCAAATCCGGAAGCTTATCTTCTACGCTTACTTTCGATTCCGCCGATTTAGTCTTGTTCTCCGGGATGTTTGCCAGAGGAGGCACATCACCCAGTACTTCATCAATAGACTGTTTTGGCTTAGCCTGTGTATTTGTAGCTGCTTGATTAATCTCAATGCCTTCAAAGATATGAGCAATAGCACTGAAATCGAACGGCATTTCATCCGGAAGGCCATAGCGATTCTTGGCATCCCAGCACGGATGATGATTAGCATACATTACGCGCTGTCCCCCTGCCGCCTTATGCTTTTTGCCTTTATCATCAGTGGCATAAACCATCGTTTTGTAATTGGCGAATAGCATGATCGAGGCCCACTCTTTTATCAAGGGCGCAACCTTCTTGGTCATTTTCATTTCCCATCGATCATAAGCACCCATTTCATCCGGCTGCTCGAATTTGCGCATCATAGCATGTGCGGTAAAACCAACATGAATACCCATCTGCGAAAGCTGTTCCAGTTTATTCAAGGCTTTTCCGAATTCTTCATACAAATACACATATCCCTTGCCATAACCAGCGTCTTCGATAGAGGACATTGGCTTGCCATTGATCATGTGCGTTTGACATACATAATCGATACACAGACGTTCAGCCCAGTCTGCCGTATCAGTAACCAGGGCTTTTACTTGACCGGGATTGGCAATTACCCAGTCAATTGTTTCCATATACATTGCCCAGGTCGTCGGTGTCGGCAACCGAAGCACATCCATTTCGCCTGTGCTTCCCTCTGTGTCAATAAATACAATACCGGGAATCTTGGAAACGAACGTTGATTTACCGATGCCTTCCGGGCCATAGACTACGAACTTCACACCCTTGGATTGTTTCCCTCTGGTAATTTCCATTAGAATTCTCCTTCCTTCCACGCCTTGGGAACCGGCGCTTCTTGGTTATTTACAGCAGCCTTTTTATTTGGTTGCCGTTTAACTGATACACCGTCTTCAATAATGATTTCGCATTCTTCGCCTGTAGAAACCCTGGTGCATATAGCTTGCAGGCCTTCTTTTTCAAGCCATTTGCCAAACTCATTCAGTGTGTCAATATCCATTTGCTCCGTTTTATCCAGCAGCACAAAACCACATTTTGGATTCAAAGCGCGAACAATTGCTACAGCTACAATCATCTGTTCAGAAGAGGACATGCAATCCCAAGCCTTACCGCGATAAAGCAATTCGCCGTTTTCAACAGTCAGATCAGGAAGCGGCAGATTGGCAGAAGCAAGAAGATCGACGCGCTTTTTGCGAATGCTTTCGATCTCTCCTGTCAGATCGTTATACTTAGCTCTGATTTCCGCAGCCTCATTGACTGCTTTATCTTTTTCCATGTTTGCTCTTACCTGAGCATTGATCTCATCGATCTTTTGCAAAGACTCTTCCAGTTCAGCAGTGGACTCATCCTCGAGATCAGCAGCGGATTTTTGAGCTATCAGTTCATCTTCTTCAATTTTGGCCAGGTTGATTTTTGCGCCTTCAATGCGCCTGTTTAATTCCTGAGCCTGCTCCTGCAGTCTTGCAATCTCATCATTGACACGCTGCTTATCGTGCGCGAGCTCGACAACTAAATCGCGTTTTTTCTGATTCTCTGCATTTTTTAATAGAATAGCCTGCTGCTGCTGAATTAATTCGCTTGCCGAGATAATTTCCTCAGGCGCTCCCGGATAATCCGGCATTTCAGCAGCATACTTTTCTTTTTGATCTGCAATTTGACCAAGTGCATGACGCCTGTTATAAGCTGCATTTTCTTCATCGTCCAGACTCTTTACTTCGGCTTCCATGCCTATGACTTTCAGCAAAGTAGCCGCCTTTTCTTTGTTATTTTGATTCAGAAATTTCGGCAGATCCAAAGCCAGCTTTTCGATAAACTCGTCAAGCAGCTGCTGGCCGGCTCGCTTCCCGGTCGGATCCGTGACTTTAAGTGATGAATTTTTGCCTTCTCGATCAACGATAATGCCATTGTCTAAAACAACATGGAGACGCGGAGGAATTACACTGCCTTCGCGCTGGCTGGATGAAGGACGATATTTTTCGCCGCCAAGTGCCCAGGCGATTGCGTCTAATACGGAAGTCTTACCCTGACCATTTTTGCCGCCAATAATAGTCATGCCATTCATTGCCGGCTCAAGCTCTACCGCTCTTACGCGCTTGACGTTTTCTAGCTCTAGTTTGGCAATTTTCAAGTTCTAGCCCTCGCTTTCGCTTTAGTTAATCTTTCCCTTTGCTTCAAAAGCCTGTTCAATCTTTTTGCTTCAGCTGCGGACAGTCGTTCTCTTGATTTAACCCATGCAGCCAATTGCGATTCGCTTACTCTTAATGGCCTAACCTCACAGCCCATTTCGTGCATATAGAGCCTTGCTGTTTTATTGGTAACGCCATACATTTCAGCAATGTCTTTAGCCTTATACTTACGCATAGCTACCTCGCAATATCTCATTATTGAGACGAACCGAGTAAAAAAATATCCCAAGCTACAGCAGGATCATCAATATGAAAGAAAGATATCATAATCCGCACTTCACGCAAAGTGAAGTTCAGAGATCTGACTTTCCTATACAATGTAGTCCTGCTCACGCCCAGGACGCTGGCAAGAGTCAGCATGTTTATTCCAGAGTCGTGCATCATGCCTTCCAAAGTTCTTCTCATAATTATCCCTCCTTTCCTGTCTCACTCTGAGACGATTATAACATTCAGCTTTTTGATAAGCAACTCAAAAATAAGACAAAAATGTTAAAAAATGATAAAAAATGTAGCAAAAATAAAACAAGCATGATATACTAATATTAGGAGGTGTAATCAATATGCAGCTTATACAGTCGCGTTTGATCGATCTTATGCGTGCTAAAAAGCTATCATATCAAGACCTTTCAGACATTACTAAAATACATAAAGCAACATTACAACGATACTTTACAGGCAAGAGCAAAAAGATACCCATTGAAAGAATCTGGCCCATAGCATTTGCGTTAGACACAACGCCTAATTATCTTATGGGAGACACTGACGATCCATCGCCTCATTATGTTACTACGACCGCCTGCACAATTACCGGACATACCGACATATTGCATAATCCACAAATTGAAATAACGCCAGAAATAATCAATAAAATCAAACAACGAATAAAGACAGACCAGGCAATGCTATGCTTACTGGAGAAAATAATCGATCTTGATGCAGCACAAATAAAATCAGTAAATGCATTTCTTTCAGTTCTTACTAGAGAGGATGACTAATACATGTCGCGACAAAAGAAGGAGACGCTAAAAAAGCGCAAAGACGGACGATACCGTACAATATATAAAGGCATTCCTTTTTACGGGCACACTAGCGACGAAGCCATAGCGGCTCGCGAAGCATTTAAAGAAATAGAAGCTTCAGAAGAAATTGCCATGTGCCTGGGTCCGACACTAGAATCATTCGCACAGAGATGGATTAAACACGCCAAAGTAAATACGTCCGAATATACAAAGAAAGGCGCTCAAATCCACCTCAATAAACTAATAAACCGGCATGGATTCAATCTACTTTCCGAAATAAAACCTTCTGATATTAAAGCCATATACTCCGAAGAATATGCCGGTTGTTCTGATAGTTATATTCGCGGCGCTTCTCAATTATACAAAGCATTATTCGATGCTGCTGTCGAAGATGGATACTGCAAAGTTAATCCTGCCCGCATGAAAAGCGCCCAGCCGCACAAGGGATACGAAAATAAGCGTCGCGGCATAACGCCAGAAGAACGGCAATGGATCCTTACATATTGCACTGATCATAAAATATATCCAGCTGTAATCGCTATGCTTTATGCCGGTATACGGCCGCCAGAAGCTAAAGCTTTAAATATAGACAAGGCTTTCGATCCTGATGAAATGACATTGACACTCACAGAGTTTGCTCACCAAAAAGATAACAATCATTATGAAGTAACAACAACGGGAAAAACAAACAGATCAATCAGGACAATACCGGTATTCCCACCTTTATACGATGCTATTAAAAATAAACACAGCTTACTCGTCCCATCAAAAGACGGCAACATAGTCACCTTATCCGCCTGGCGTAGCCTCTGGAACTCATACCTATTCAATATGGAAACGGCAATCAACGGATGTCAGAAACGCTGGTACGGCAAAACCAAAGAACACAAAGCTATCCTTGCTGCTGGCGGAGATCTGCCCCCATGGAGATCTTTCAGGATAGTTCCTTACCAGCTCAGACACGCTTTTTGTAGCTTTTGTAGAGACAACGGCGTGGAGCTTAATACGTGCGTCGCTTGGATGGGGCATAAGGATGCTAAAATGATCTTGAAAGTATATGATGAAGTAAGTTACGATCGAAGTCTTGCTGAAGCGGAAAAGCTGAATAAAAATACCTTTAAGGTTCAAACGCAGGTTCAAGCAGATGACGGTATTACATATAAGTTATAATCCGCAACGCAAAACAAACCACACGTCATTCGGCTGTTAACCGAAGGGTTGTAGGTTCGAGCCCTACCTGGGGAGCAACTAATACCCCTTAGAAAATAAGTCCTAAGGGGTATTGTTATGTTTGTTTTGATATACTGGCTTGCGTACAAAATAACCTTTTTACGAACATTTTAAAGGTTCAAAAGAAGGTTCAGAAAAAAGCCGGACGTAATGGTCACTTTTTTCTTTGTGAGATTATCGTGAGAATATTTCCCGAATCCCTTATATTTCAACGATAATCTTATTTGCCTGTAACTTGCTGGTTAGTTTACAGAAACTTCCGCGTGCAATGGTCACTTTTAGTTAATAAAGTACGTTCCAAGTATAGCAAGGTGGAATAGTTGGTCTGCGAGATAACTAATCTTGTTATACCTTGCTTTCATCGCATCAACGATAATGTGTGTTACAATGATTGCTCCAAGTTGCCATGCCCAACCATACGCAATATAGAATGGCAATGAATACAGGAAACAGTGTGCTATCAGATGCCACAAATTTGTCCCTTTCGTTTTCGCAATGAAATCACACTGAAGGACATAATCACCAGCAAGATGGCAGATGATTAATTTGTAAATCATTTCCATGTTGTTACCTCCCATGCGATACATACCACAATGAAAGCCGAAAGCAATAACACACACCAACCTATGATCTCTGTCATAATTATTCCTCGTCTAAAGGTCACTTTGTATCAGTCTATTACATCCTTTTTGTCATCCCAGGGCTCAACATAGCTCATAGCTCTATTGCTATCATTTATGCCTGCCGTGGTTGGATCAACCAATACACCGATCAG
>Ga0265298_10004193_pt1 | contig 18542 bp, 11 predicted proteins | sample AusTroGonzalo_MG_3_FD_193486 | JGI IMG/M metagenome (GOLD analysis project Ga0265298, IMG submission 193486) | Bovine rumen microbial communities from tropical cattle in Woodstock, Queensland, Australia - Gonzalo_01 | ecosystem: Host-associated > Mammals > Digestive system > Stomach > Rumen ... | reverse complement strand
AAAGGAAATATCTGCTATACACCTGACAAAGACTGCCTTCTGATCCGGGAAGACTGCTATGTCGTCTGTGAGGGAGGCATCTGCCGGGGTGTCTTCGAAAAAATCCCTGAATCATACGCAGGGATGGCGGTTATCGACTGCACCGGAAAGCTGATCATTCCCGGAATGGTTGATCTGCATATCCACGCACCCCAGTTTGTCTTCCGCGGAACGGGGATGGACCATGAGCTGATGGAATGGCTGAAGCGGGAAACCTTTCCGGAGGAATGCCGGTACGCAGATGCTGCCTACGCCGCCAAGGCTTACGGGATCTTTGTCCAGGCAATGAAAGACAGCGCCACGACCCGTGCCGTGATCTTTGCCACGATGCATTCGGAGGCGACACTCATCCTGATGGACCTCATGGAAGAGAGCGGCCTGGTGAGCTATGTCGGCAAGGTCAATATGGACCGAAACTCGGCGCCGGAACTGACAGAGGAGAGCGCCGGACGTTCGGCGGAGGATACAAGACGGGTCATTGCGGAATGCGCCGCACGCGGGTACAGGAGGACAAAGCCCATCATCACCCCGCGGTTCGTTCCAACGTGCTCCGATGAACTGATGAAAGCCCTCGGGGACATCCGGAAGGAATTTGACCTGCCGGTGCAGTCCCACCTTTCGGAGAATCCGCAGGAGATCGCTTTTGTCAGGGAAATCGCGCCGGAAGCCGCATTCTACGGGGACGCGTACGATCGTTTCGGGCTCTTCGGCAAAACGGGAAAGACCGTGATGGCACACTGCGTCCATTCATGTCCGGAAGAAGTGCAGCGGATCCTGGAGAACGGTGTATGGGTAGCCCACTGCCCCGCTTCCAACATGAACCTCTCCTCCGGGATCGCGCCGATCCGCCGCTACCTGGAGAAAGGACTCCGGGTTGGGCTGGGGACAGACGTGGCCGGGGGGGATTCGGAATCCATGTTCCGGGCAGTGACAGACGCCATCCGGGTATCCAAACTGTATTGGCGGCATATTGACGGGAAAGCCAAACCGCTGACCTTTCCCGAATGCTTTTATCTGGCGACCAAGGGGGGCGGATCGTTCTTCGGAAACGCCGGGAGCTTTGAGGACGGCTACGCGTTCGACGCAGTGGTGCTGGATGATTCCTGCATTCCGCGGGCGCACAGCCAGACTGTCAGGGAGCGGCTGGAGCAGGCGTTCTACCTGCGTCTGGACCAGCAGGGAATCGTGATGAAGTTCGCTGAAGGCGAGAGAATAATATAGGGGGGAATACATCGGATGTACGCGGGAAAAAGCGTCAGGCGGGTGGACGCCTTTGACAAGGTGACCGGACGGAGCAAATATACGGACGACCTGTGCGACCGGAAAGCCTATATTGCCAGGATCCTGCATTCCACCATCGCCAACGGGAGAGTGGTTTCCTTCGACACGTCGGAAGCGGAGAAGGTACCCGGTGTCGTCAGAATTCTGACTTGTTTTGACCTGAAGGAAAAGCATTACTTTCCGACGGCGGGGCACCCATGGTCCACGGACCCGGAGCACCAGGACGTGGCGGATCGCCTGGTCCTGACGGACCGGGTCCGGTTTTACGGGGACGACATCGCTGCCGTCGTGGCGGAGGACGAAGTGGCTGCCGCACAGGCCCTTCGGCTTATCCGGGTCGAGTATGAGGAATACCCGTTTGTACTGGACGTACAGAAGGCCATGGAGGATGGTGCACCCTTGTTGCATGAGGAATTTCCCAACAATATCCTCAAGCACACGCAGATCCGGCAGGGAGACTATGAGAAGGCCATTCAGGAACCCGGCCTGACGAAAGTCGAAGGCTGGTATGAGACGCCGGTGGTGCAGCACTGCCATATCGAAAACTTTATCTGCTTTGCCGAAACGGAGGGAGAACGGATCACCATCGTCAGCTCCACCCAGATTCCCCATATCGTCCGGCGGATTGTGGGCCAGGCTCTGGGCATCGACTGGGGGCAGATCCGTGTCATCAAGCCTTACATCGGCGGTGGATTCGGGAATAAGCAGGATATTCTGTATGAACCGCTGTGCGCGTGGCTTAGTCTTCAGACAGGCGGACACCTGGTTAAACTGGACGTGCCCAGGGAAGAAACCTTCGTCTGCAACCGGACAAGGCATTCCATCCGGAGCCATATTATCTCCTGGGTCCGGCCGGACGGAACCTACGCGGCCAGGAAACTGGAGGCTTTTTCCGACCAGGGCGCGTATGCCTCCCACGGGCACAGCATCTGCGCCAAGGGCGCAGGCGCTTTCCCGCAGCTCTATCCCTGCCCGAACGTGGAGGTGGACGCGTATACCGTGTTCACCAACAAGCCGGTGGCAGGAGCCATGCGTGGGTATGGAATTCCCCAGTCCATGTGGGCGGTCGAATCACATACCGAAGACGTATGCGCCGCGATCGGGGCGGATCCGGTGGAATTCAGGCGGCGCAACCTGATGCCGGTGGGCTATGTGGACGGATTTTCGAAAAACGAGCTCTACTCGGATTCCTTCAACCAGTGCCTGGATAAAGCGATGGCGGCGATCGACTACGAGCGGAAAGCCAGAGAGTACCGGAATCAGACCGGGGATATCCGCAGAGGGATCGGCGTCGCCGTGTTCTGGTACAACACGGCGGTATGGCCGATCAGCCTGGAAACCACTTCCTGCCGGATGGTGCTGAACCAGGACGGCTCTTTCCAGCTGCAACTGGGAGAAACTGAGATCGGGCAGGGCGCGGATACGGCTTTCGCCCAGATGGCGGCAGACGTGGTCGGGGTTCCGATCGAAAAAGTGCATGTGGTATCCAGCCAGGATACGGACGTGACGCCCTTCGGAACCAGCGCCTACGCCTCCCGGCAGACTTATGTGGCCGGTTTCTCGATCAAGCAGACCGGGATGCAGCTGAAGGAAAAGATCCTGGATTACGCGCACCGGCTGACGAGAATGCCGGCTTTCAACCTGGACATTGTTGACGGAAACATCGTCCGCAGTACCGACGGCAGGGTGCTGATGAGCCTGGGCGAGCTGGCGACGGAGGCGCTGTACAGCCTGACGGACAGCAGGCATATTACGGCGGAAGGCACCTACCAGGTGAAATCCAACGCCTATTCCTTCGGCTGCACCATCGCCGAGGTGGAAGTGGATATCCCGATGTGCAGGGCGAAGCTTCTGAACGTGGTGAACTGCCATGACGCCGGAAAACTGATCAATCCGGCCCTGGCGGAGGCACAGGTGCACGGCGGTATGAGCATGGGCATCGGATTCGGCCTTTCCGAAAAACTGATGTTTGATGAAAAGACCGGGAGACCGCTGAATAACAACCTGCTGGATTACAAACTTTCCACGTTCCTGGACCATCCGAAGCTGATGACGGAATTCGTTGAGAATCCCGAACCGACCAGCGCGTTTGGTTCGAAGGCGCTTGGGGAACCGCCTGCCTGTTCCGTGGCGCCGGCCATCCGGAACGCGATTTTCCACGCGACAGGAGTTGCTGTGAAGAACGCGCCCGCGGATCCGCATAACCTGTTTGCAGCCTTTACGGAAGCCGGGCTGATTTAAGGATGACATTTTTTCGGGAAACCGTTATTTTCCGGGAACTATGGATTTAAGGAAAGGCAGAGAATGCTATGTACGATATTAAAACACTGTATGAAGCGGAGAGCGTATCGGATGCTGTGCGGCTTTTACAGGAGCACCCGGACGCGCAGATCATCGCCGGCGGAAGCGACGTGCTGGTACAGATCCGGGAAGGGAGACGGGCCGGAGCGGAGCTGGTCAGCATCTACGGGATCGACGAAATGCGGGGCGTTTGTTACGACGGGGAGGGAGCCATCCGGATCGGATCGCTGACCAGTTTTTCCCATATCGCGGCATCCCCGGTTATCCGGGAAAGCATTCCGGTACTGGGGGAAGCGGTAAGCCTGATAGGCGGACCGCAGATCCGGAATATCGGCACGATCGGAGGCAATACCTGTAACGGGGTGACCAGCGCGGACTCCGCTTCGACGCTGTTTGCCTGGGATGCGATTGTGGAACTGACAGGGCCGGAAGGGATCCGCCGGATCCCTATCCGGGAATTCTACATCAGGGCAGGCCAGGTGGCCCTGAAGCCGGCAGAGCTCCAGACAGCCATCCTCATTCCGAAAAAGGCCTATGAGGGATATCACGGGAACTATATCAAATACGCCATGCGGGAAGCCATGGATATCGCCAATCTGGGCTGCTCGGTGAACGTCAGGCTGTCGGAAGACAAGGGGACGATTCTGGACGCCCGGATTGCTTACGGCGTGGCCGGCCCGGTCCCGATGAGGACACCGGCTGCGGAAGCGGCCGCCAGAGGGCACGCTGTGAGCAGGGAGACCGTGGACGCCTTTGCACGCGCCGTACTGGAGGATATCCATCCCCGGGACAGCTGGCGCGCCAGCAAGGCTTTCCGGGAACATATTGCGGTCGAACTGGCCAGACGGGCCCTGACGAAGTCAATCATGCTGGGAGGAGGCGAAATCCGTGAGTAAACAGTACAAGCTGATCCGCTGCACGATCAACGGGAAGGAACGGGAGGCCATGGTGGACGTCCGGGCCTCTCTGACGGATCTTCTGCGGAATGACTTCCGGCTGACCAGCGTGAAAAAGGGCTGCGAGGTCGGCGAGTGCGGCGCCTGCAACGTCCTGATCAACGGGGAATGCTTCAACTCCTGCATCTACCTGGCAGCCTGGGCGGACAGGAAGGAGATCCTGACACTGGAGGGCCTCGAAGGGCCGAACGGCGAGCTGTCCGACATCCAGCAGGCCTTCATTGATGAGGCGGCCGTACAATGCGGTTTCTGCACACCGGGGGCGATCATGAGCGCGGTGGAGATCCTGAACGAAGGCAGGGAACTGTCGGATGAGGAGATCCGGATCCGGATGTCCGGGCATCTGTGCAGATGTACAGGGTATGAGAATATCGTGCGCGCAGTGAAAAAAACCATGCTCAAGAGGCTGGGAAAAACGGAGAACTGAGAGACAAGAGTATTCTGTGAAGGGAGCAGAAATATGCTGCTGATTGGAAACGGACGGGTTATTACGCGGGATCCGGAGAACCCCTATCTCGAAACCGGGGCGGTCGTCACGGAAGGCGCGGCAATCGCTGCCGTGGGGGAAGAAAACGCGCTGAAGAAAGCGTATCCGGAGGCGGAGTATATTGACGCGGCCGGCGGCATAATCATGCCCGGCCTGATCAATGCCCATACTCATATCTATTCCGGACTGGCCAGGGGGCTGTCCATCAAGGGGAACAACCCGACCAACTTCCTGGAGATCCTGGAGGGAACCTGGTGGGCGATCGACCGGAAGCTGACCCTGGACGGAACCCGGGCTTCCGCCTACGCGACCATCCTCGACTGTATCCGTAACGGCGTGACGACGATCTTTGACCACCATGCCAGTTTCGGGGAAATCCCGGGGTCCCTTTTCGCTATCCGGGACGTGGCGCGGGAGACGGGCATGCGGGCGTGCCTGTGCTATGAAGTGTCCGAGCGAGACGGGGAGGAAAAGACCGGACAGAGCATCCGGGAGAACGCCGAGTTCGCCAGGTGGGCGCAGGAAGCCGGCGACCCCATGATAAAAGCCATGTTCGGTGGCCACGCGCTTTTTACGATTTCCGACCGGACGTTTGAAAAGATGGTGAAAGCCAACGACGGGATGACCGGCTTTCACATCCATGTGGCAGAGGGAATGAACGATGTTTACGACAGCCTGCGGAACTATGGCTGCCGGCCGGTGAACCGCCTGCTGTACAACGGAATCCTGGGCGGGAAAACCCTGCTTGGGCACTGTATCCACGTCAGCCCGTCAGAGATGGATATCATCAGGGAAACCGGAACCATGGTGGTCAACAATCCGGAATCCAACATGGGAAATGCCGTGGGCTGCGCGCCGGTGCTGCAGATGATGAAAAAGGGGATTACCGTCGGCATGGGGACGGATGCCTATACCCATGACATGCTGGAAAGCATGAAGGTGTTCCTGATTATCCAGCGGCACAACGCTGCGCTCCCGAACGTGGCCTGGAGCGAGGACGTTACGATGCAGTTCACGAACAACCGCATCATCGCGGAAAAGTATTTCGGCGTACCGCTGGGCATCCTGAAGGAAGGGGCGGCGGCAGACATCATTATCATGGACTACAAGCCATTCACCCCTTTCAGCGACGCCAACATCGACGGACATATGCTGTTCGGGATGAACGGGCGCAACTGCCGGACGACCATCATCAACGGGCGTGTCCTGTACCGGGACCGGGAGTTTACGGACCTGGACGAGGCGCGGATCAACGCCTGGACAGCGGAGCAGAGCAGGAAGCTTTGGGCGGCGCTGCAGCCGGAATAAACCGGCGAAAGAAAAAGGAGGTCCTTTATGAGCGATATCATGCGGCCTATTCCATTCGGACAGCTGATGAACTGGGTGCTGGAGGAGTACCGGACAAGCGGCAGCATCTTCGGCGTATCCGATCCGGTCAGGCACAGCAACGGACAGGCACTGCCGATCTTTGAGGAAAAGATCGAGGCGCCCTTCGGCCCGGCGGCCGGACCGAACACGCAGCTGGCGCAGAACATTATTGCCGCCTATGCGGCCGGAGCACGGTTCTTCGAACTGAAGACGGTCCAGGTCATGGATGGGCCGGAACTGGCGGCCTGCATCCGCAAACCCTGTATTACGGCAGGAGACGAATGCTATAACTGCGAATGGTCTACGGAGCTGTATGTTTCCCAGGCGTTTGCGGAATATGTCAAGGCCTGGGTGGCCTGCAAGCTGCTGGCCCGGGAATTCGGCCTGGGGGATCCGGACGCCTTCGTGTTCAACATGTCGGTGGGGTACGACCTGAAAGGAATCCGGTCGGAGAAAATCAACACCTTCATCGACGGAATGATTGAGGCAAAGGATACGGACGTCTACCGGGAATGCATTGCATGGGCCCGGGAGAATCTCAGCCGGTTCCGGAATGTGGACGCAGCTTATGTGGATGGGATCAGCTCCGGAATTTCGCGGTCCATCACGGAGTCCACGCTGCACGGATGTCCGCCGGATGAGATTGAAAGGATTGCCACTTACCTGATCACGGAAAAACACCTGAACACATATATTAAGCTGAACCCGACGCTGCTGGGATACGCCTATGCCCGGGAGCGGCTGGACAGCCTGGGATTCGATTACGTCAGTTTCGACGACCGCCACTTCCGGGAGGACCTCCAGTGGAGCGACGCGGTGCCGATGCTGGAACGACTGATGGGGCTGGCGAAAGAAAAGGGGCTGGAATTCGGCGTCAAGCTTACCAATACGTTCCCCGTCGATGTAACACGCGGGGAGCTTCCCAGCGAAGAAATGTACATGGCCGGGCGGGCGCTTTTCCCGCTGACGATCCACCTGGCGGCACGGATCAGCGAAACCTTCCGCGGACAGCTCCGTATTTCCTATTCAGGCGGCGCAGATGTCAGTAACGCGGCAGCCCTCTTCGGGGCCGGGATCTGGCCCATCACCATGGCGACCACGATCCTGAAGCCGGGCGGATACCGGCGGATGATCCAGATTGCCGAAAGCTTGGCGAATTGCGGAAGCGAACCTTTCCGGGGAGTCGACGCAGCGGCGGTCAGGGCGCTGGATGAAGGCGTTGCCGCCTCCGGACACTACCGGAAGGCCATCAAGCCGCTGCCGGAGAGGAAAACCGGGAAGCCGCTGCCCCTGTTTGACTGTTTCAGCGCTCCCTGCAGGGATGGATGTCCCATCAGGCAGGATATCCCGGCTTACCTGCAGGCGATGCTGGAGGGCGATCCGGAGACTGCGCTGAGGATCATCCTCGAGCGGAATCCGCTGCCGTTCATTACTGGTACCATCTGCCCCCACCACTGCGGGGACAAGTGCATGCGGAACTATTATGAGGACAGCCTGCGGATCCGGCAGACCAAGCTGGAAGCGGCGAAACGCGCCTTTGAAAAAGTGCTTCCGGCGCTGCGGGCCTGGGATTACCCCTGGGACAAGAAGGTTGCCGTGATCGGCGCGGGCCCAGCGGGCCTGGCAGCGGCGATGTTCCTGTCCCGGGCCGGAATTCCGGTGACCGTGTTTGAACGCAAAAACACGCCGGGCGGCGTGCCGGCCCATGTGATTCCCGGGTTCCGCATCGGCGGCGAAGAGATTGAAAAGGATATCGCCATCTGCAAGGCGTTCGGCGCTGAGATCATCTGCGGACGGGAGATTACTTCTCCTGACGGGCTGAAGGCGGAGGGCTACACCGATATCATCATTGCCGCCGGGGCATGGAAACACGGAAAGAACCCGCTGAAGCAGGGCGAATGCCTGGACGCGCTTGAATTTCTGGAAAAGCTGAAGGCGGATCCGGCATCGGTGCGGACCGGGAAGAACGTCGTGGTTCTGGGCGGCGGCAACACGGCCATGGACGTGGCCCGGGCTGCCAAACGGCATCCGGAACACCCGAATGTCCGGCTGGTTTACCGCAGGACACGGCGATATATGCCTGCGGATGAGGAAGAACTGCAGACGGCGCTGGAGGATGGCGTGGAGTTTATGGAACTCCTGGCGCCCGAACAGCTGGAAAACGGTCAGCTGATCTGCCATGTGATGGCGCTGGGTGAGCCGGACGCCTCCGGAAGGCGCTCACCGGTGGATACGGGCGAGATCAGGATGATTCCGGCGGACACTGTGATTGCAGCTGTCGGGGAGCAAATCGATCCCACCCTGTTTGAATCCGCAGGCTGCGCGATGGACGACAGGGGACGGCCGGTAACCGACGCCGGGATGAAGACCACCGTGGAAGGAGTTTACGCCATCGGTGACGCAAGGCGGGGACCGGCTACCGTGGTAGAGTGCATCGCGGACGCGCAGGCGGCGGCGGAAGCCATATGGGGTGGATTACCGATTCCTGTTCCGGACCCGGCTTCGGTACCGTCCATGAATGAGGACAAGTATCTTTTCAAAAGGGGACGGGTTGCGGGGGACCTGTCGGAGATGCCGGACTGGCGCTGCCTGGGATGCCCTTCCGTCTGCGAGGTCTGCGCGGACGTGTGCCCGAACCGCGCCAACGCGGTGATCCATGTGCCCGGGAAGTGCCAGGCGCAGATCCTCCATCTGGACGGCATGTGCAACGAGTGCGGCAACTGCGCCGTGTTCTGCCCCTATGACGGGAAACCGTACCGTGATAAGTTTACCCTGTTCTGGGAGGAAGCTGATTTCACTGACAGCGAAAATGAAGGTTTCATGATGGCAGGGAAGGACAGCGTCAGACTGCGGCTTGACGGAAGCGTACAGACTGTCAGCACCGGGGAACTGGACCGGATTTCGGGGGAGGCTGCAGACCTGATCCGGACGGTAATCCGGGACTATCTGTGGCTGCTGATCAAAACGTAAAAACGGAGGGGAAAATGGAAAACATCAAATGGGTTCTTAATGAAATGCCGAAAAGTGAAGACCGGTACCTGCCGCTGATGGCGGCAGAGCAGATTGAAGGAGTGCGGGCCTTCCACAGGAGTTTTCCGCAGTACACCGTAACTCCGCTGGCCAGTCTGAAAGGAATGGCGGAACACCTGGGGCTTGGCGGCTTCTATGTCAAGGATGAAAGCTACCGCTTCGGTCTCAACGCTTTCAAGGTACTGGGCGGTTCCTTTGCCATGGCCCGGTATATTGCCGAGAAAACGGGAAAGCCAATCGGAGAGATGACCTATGAATACCTGACCGGAGACCAGCTGCGCAGGGATTTCGGCCAGGCAACCTTCTTCACCGCCACAGACGGCAACCACGGCAGGGGAGTGGCCTGGGCGGCGAAAAAGCTTGGGCAGAAGGCCGTGGTCCACATGCCAAAAGGCACCGTCAGGATGCGCTTCGACAACATCGCCCGGGAGGGGGCAGCCGTCACCATAGAGGAACTCAACTACGACGACTGCGTCCGGCTTGCCGCGGCGGAGGCCGCGCAGACGGAGAACGGGGTGATCCTGCAGGATACGGCCTGGGAGGGATACGAGAAGGAACCTTCCTGGATTATGCAGGGATACGGAACCCTGGCGCTGGAAGCGGCGGAACAGCTCCGGGCCCTCGAAGTCAACCGGCCTACCCACGTGTTCGTCCAGGCCGGTGTCGGTTGCCTGGCCGGCGCGATCGTCGGTTTCTTTGCCAACGCTTTCCCGGGCCATCCGCCGAAATTCATCGTCATGGAGGCGGCGTCGGCGGCATGCCTGTACAAGGGGGCGTGCCGGAAGGACGGCAAGCCTGAAACTGTCGGCGGCGACCTGGAAACGATCATGGCCGGACTGGCCTGCGGGGAACCCAACATTATCAGCTGGGACATTCTGCGTAACCATGCGGACGCCTTCCTGGCATGCCAGGATCCGGTGAGCGCCAGGGGAATGCGGATGCTGGCGGCGCCGCTGAAGGGAGATCCCGCCGTGGTCAGCGGGGAATCCGGAGCGGTCGGGATGGGTACTGTGGACGCGATCATGTCCGATCCGGCATACGGTGAACTGAAAGAAGCGCTCGGGCTGGACCGGAGCAGCCAGGTACTGATGATCTCCACGGAAGGAGACACCGATCCGGAAAATTACCGCAAAATCGTCTGGGGCGGAGCATATCCTGCGGACTGAAAAAATAGGAGGATTACCATGGCACTGAATTACGAAGCAATCAAGGCGGCCGCGGAGGGGTACCGCGCGGACATGGTCCGCTTTCTGCGGGCGATGATCTCTCTCCCAAGCGAAAGCTGTGAAGAAAAGGAAGTCGTAGCCTGCATCAAGGCGGAGATGGAGAAGCTCGGCTATGATAAGGTGGAGATCGACGGCCTTGGAAATGTGATCGGCTGGATGGGCCGGGGGGAAAAGATTATCGCCATCGACTCCCATGTGGATACTGTCGGCGTCGGGAACCGGGATAACTGGACGGCAGATCCCTACGAAGGATATGAGACGGATGAAATTATTTACGGCCGCGGCGGATCCGACCAGGAGGGCGGTATGGCAAGCGCCGTATATGGCGTACGGATTATGAAAGACCTGGGCCTGATTCCCGACGGATACCGGATTATGGTCGTCGGCTCCGTGCAGGAAGAGGACTGTGACGGGATGTGCTGGCAGTACATCGTCAACAAGGACCGGATCCGCCCCGAATTCGTGATTTCCACAGAACCGACAGACGGCGGCATTTACCGCGGACAGCGCGGCCGTATGGAGATCCGGGTGGATGTGAAGGGCGTTTCCTGCCACGGCAGCGCGCCGGAACGGGGGGACAACGCCATCTTCAAGATGGCGGACATCCTGCAGGACATTCGCGCGCTGAACAACAACGGGTGTGAGGAATCCACCGCGATCAGGGGCCTTGTCAGGATGCTGGATCCGAAGTACAATCCGGAACACTACGAGGACGCCCGCTTCCTGGGCCGCGGAACATGCACGGTTTCACAGATTTATTTCACATCCCCGAGCCGCTGCGCGGTTGCTGATTCCTGCTCCGTTTCCATTGACCGCCGTATGACCGCGGGGGAAACCTGGGACAGCTGCCTGGAGGAGATCCGGAACCTGCCCGCTGTAAAGAAATACGGCGAGGATGTTCAGGTATCCATGTATATGTATGACAGGCCTTCCTGGACCGGGGAGGTTTACGAGACCGAGTCGTATTTCCCGACGTGGATCAACCGGGAAAGCGCAGCCCATGTCAAAGCGCTGGTGGACGCGCACAAGGCGCTCTTCGGCGATAAGCGCATCGGCGCGCCCAGTGCGATGGGCACCCGCGAGGGAAGGCCGCTGACCGACAAATGGACCTTCTCAACAAACGGCGTAGCGATCCAGGGGCGGTACGGGATCCCCTGCGTAGGATTCGGCCCCGGTGCGGAGAGCCAGGCGCACGCACCCAATGAGATCACCTGGAAGCAGGATCTGGTGACCTGCGCGGCGTTGTATGCGGCGGCCATTAACCTGTATCCGGGTGAAGAGCAGACCGGAGACGTTACCCAATTCCGGGCAAATATGACCGACAACAACATTCTGTGACCGGCAAGGAGGAAAACAAATATGGCTCTGAAAACGCAAAACTTTATCGACAAACTGGACCGGCTGAACTTCAGCAACATGTATGAGGGCGACTTTTTCCTGACCTGGGAAAAGTCCGACGACGAACTGGCGGCGGTATTCACGGTGGCGGATGCCCTGCGCACTCTGCGGGAAAACAATATCTCCGCCAAGGTGTTCGATTCCGGGCTCGGCGTTTCCCTGTTCCGGGACAATTCCACCCGCACGCGGTTCTCCTTCGCCTCCGCCTGCAATCTGCTCGGCCTGGAGGTTCAGGATCTGGACGAGGGAAAGAGCCAGATTGCCCACGGGGAAACCGTACGCGAGACGGCCAACATGATCTCCTTCATGGCTGACGTCATCGGTATCCGGGACGATATGTATATCGGCAAGGGCAACCAGTACATGCGGGATGTGGTACAGGCGGTGACTGACGGCCACAGGCAGGGCGTGCTGGAGCAGAAACCTACCCTGGTTAACCTGCAGTGCGACATCGACCACCCGACCCAGTGTATGGCGGACCTGCTGCACGTCATCCATGAATTCGGCGGCGTTGAAAACCTGAAGGGAAAGAAAGTCGCCATGACATGGGCCTATTCCCCCAGCTACGGCAAGCCGCTGTCTGTACCCCAGGGTGTCATCGGCCTGATGACCCGCTTCGGGATGGACGTGGTGCTGGCGCATCCGGAAGGATATGAAGTGATGCCTGAAGTGGAAGAGGTTGCCCGGGCCAACGCGGCGAAGAGCGGCGGCAGCTACAGGAAGACCAATTCCATGGCGGACGCTTTCAAGGACGCGGACATCGTATATCCCAAGAGCTGGGCTCCGTTTGCCGCCATGGAAAAACGGACGGACCTGTACGGAAAGGGCGACACCGACGGCATCAAAGCCCTGGAGAAGGAACTGCTGGCGCAGAATGCCGAGCACAAGGACTGGTGCTGTACGGAGGAACTGATGGCGACTACACGCGGCGGGAAAGCACTGTACCTGCACTGCCTGCCGGCGGATATTAACGGCGTCAGCTGCACGGACGGAGAAGTGGAAGCTTCCGTGTTTGACCGGTACCGTACTCCCCTGTATAAACAGGCGAGCTTCAAGCCTTATATCATTGCGGCCATGATTTTCCTGGCTAAGGTCAGGAATCCCCAGGCTGTCCTGAAGGCTCTGGAGGAACGCGGCACCGCACGGTTTTTCCGGAAATAAACAGAAAGCCTGCAGGCTGTCCGGAACAGGAGATCCGGACAGCCTGCTTTACACACAGAAAGCGGCAATCTGCTGAAAGTTCAGAGCCGGAAGAGACCGGGAGGAAAAGATGGGAAAGAGAATTGTGATCGCGCTGGGCGGAAACGCCCTGGGCAATAATCTGCCGGAACAGATGAAAGCGGTGAAAATCACTGCCAAGGCCATCGTGGATCTGATCGAAGACGGCAACGAGGTGGTGATATGCCACGGAAACGGGCCGCAGGTAGGCATGATCCAGAACGCCATGATGGGGCTGACGCGCTCCGATCCGGAAAAGTACATCGCATGTCCGCTGTCAGTCTGCGTGGCTATGAGCCAGGGGTATATCGGCTACGACCTGCAGAACGCCATGCGGGAGGAGATGCTGGACCGCGGTATCCAGAAAGGAGCGGCGACCGTGCTGACGCAGACGGAAGTGGATCCGTCGGATCCGGCTTTCAGAAACCCCACGAAGCCTATCGGAGCTTTCATGACCGAAGAAGAGGCCAAAACCCTGCAGCGGGAACGTGACTACGATGTGATGGAGGACGCCGGCCGCGGATGGCGGCGGGTTGTGGCAAGCCCCGAGCCCAAGGCAATCGTGGAGATCGACACCATCCGCTCCCTGGTGGAGACCGAGCATGTGGTCATCGCCTGCGGAGGAGGCGGCATTCCGGTATTCAGGACGGAGGGAAACCATCTGAAAGGCGCCGCGGCAGTGATCGACAAGGATTTCGCGGCGGCTGTGCTGGCAAAGCAGCTGGACGCGGACATGCTGATCATCCTGACCGCGGTGGAAAAGGTAGCCATCCGTTTCGGAAAGCCGGACCAGCAGGACCTGGATGTGCTGATAGCCGAACAGGCCAGGGAATATATCAAAGCAGGTGAATTCGCACCCGGATCCATGTTGCCTAAGGTGCAGGCGGCGCTGTCCTTCGCGGAGTCGAAACCGGGACGGAAGGCGCTAATTACCCTGCTGGAAAAGGCAAAAGAAGGTATTGAAGGGAAAACAGGGACTGTTATTTGTATGGAGGAGTAACCATGCCGGAGATTTTTCAGTTTACGGTTAACGGGGTATTGTGCTCCGCAGAGACGGACAAGCCGCTGCTGCGTTACCTGAGAGACGATCTGCATCTGCACTCTGTCAAGGACGGATGCAGTGAAGGCGCCTGCGGCACCTGCACCGTAATCGTGGACGGGAAAGCGACAAAGGCCTGCATCCTGACCACACGGAGAGCCGCCGGAAAGACGATCCAGACGGTAGAGGGACTGACGGACTTCGAGAAAGAAGCCTTTGTCTATGCCTTCGGAACCAGCGGATCGGTCCAGTGCGGCTTCTGTACTCCGGGTATGGTGATGGCTGGAAAAGCGCTGATTGACCGGAATCCGGATCCTTCGGAAGAGGAGATCCGCTCGGCCCTGAAGGGGAATATCTGCCGCTGCACCGGATACCGTAAGATCATCGACGGAATCCGGCTGGCCGCCTCTGTGCTGCGGGGCGAAACGATAATCGATCCGGAAAGCGAAAAAGGCGACGCCTACGGCGTCGGGCAGCGGGCTTTCCGGGTAGACGTCCGGGACAAGGTGCTCGGAACCGGAAAATACCCGGATGATATCGAGATGGAGGGCATGGTATACCTTTCGGCGATCCGGTCCCCCTATGCGCGGGCGAAGGTCCTGTCCATCGACGCGTCCGAAGCACTGGCGATGGAAGGCGTGGTCGGCGTGCTGACGGCGGAGGATGTACCGAACAACAAGGTCGGGCATCTTCAGCAGGACTGGGACGTGATGATCAAAGCCGGGGATGTTACCCGCTGTACAGGCGACGCGATCTGCCTGGTTGTTGCTGAAACGGAGGAGATCCTGAAGGCGGCCAAGGAGAAGGTGCGGATTGAGTACGAAGTGCTGAAGCCCGTCACATCCATCGCCGAAGCGAAGGCGCCGGAAGCGCCGAAGATTCACAGCGGAGGGAACCTCTGCCAGACCCGGCACGTTACAAGGGGAAACGCTGCCGCGGCACTGGCTGCTTCCGCCCATAAGGTAACCAAAACCTTCAGCACGCCGTTCACGGAGCACGCCTTCCTGGAGCCGGAGTGCGCTGTGGCCTTCCCCTATAAGGACGGGGTAAAGATCCTGAGTTCAGACCAGGGCGTCTATGATACCCGCAAGGAGACTGCCATCATGTTCGGCTGGGAACCGGAACGGGTCGTCGTGGAGAACATGCTGGTGGGCGGCGGATTCGGAGGGAAGGAGGACGTATCCGTCCAGCATATCTGCGCGCTGGCGGCCTGGATTTACAAGCGGCCGGTCAAGGCCCGTCTGAGCCGCCAGGAGTCCATTAACTTTCATCCGAAGCGCCATGCCATGGAGGGTACCTTTACCCTCGGATGCGATGAAAACGGGATTTTTACAGCTCTGGACTGTGAGATTTACTTTGATACCGGCGCCTATGCCTCCCTGTGCGGTCCCGTGCTGGAACGGGCATGCACCCATTCCGTGGGCCCGTACTGTTACCAGAACACGGATATCCGGGGATACGGTTACTATACCAACAACCCGCCGGCCGGTGCCTTCCGGGGTTTCGGAGTCAGTCAGAGTGAATTTGCCCTGGAGAGCATTATCAATCTGCTGGCGGAGAAAGCCGGGATTTCCCCCTGGGAGATCCGTTTCCGCAACGCCATAGAACCGGGAAAGGTGCTGCCGAACGGCCAGATCGCCGACTGCTCAACGGCACTCAAGGAGACGCTGCTGGCGGTCAGGGACGTATATGAAGCCAACCGGACGCATGCCGGAATCGCCTGTGCGATGAAAAACTCCGGGGTCGGCGTCGGACTGCCGGACAAGGGACGGGCACGGCTGGAAATCCGCAACGGGGAATGCGTCATATACTGCGCCGCGTCGGATATCGGGCAGGGATGCCTGACGGTGTTCTGCCAGGACGTGGCGGAGGCGACCGGTCTGCCGCTCAGTAAAATCCGTAACGGCAGCGGCAGCACAGAATCAGCGCCGGACTCCGGGACGACGTCCGGATCCCGGCAGACGCTGCTTTCCGGCGAAGCCGTCAGGCAGGCAGCTCTGCAGCTGAAAGAAGCACTGGATCGGGCCGGCGGGGAACTTTCCCGGCTGAACGGGCAGGACTTCTATTATGAATATTTTGAACCGACTGACAAGCTGGGTGCCGACGTTCCGTATCCCAAGAGCCATATCGCCTACGGATACGCGACGCATGTCGTCATTCTGGACGACCAGGGAAAGGTAAAGGAAATTTACGCGGCGCACGATTCCGGAAAGGTGGTCAATCCGCTTTCCATCCAGGGACAGATTGAGGGCGGCGTGCTGATGAGCATGGGATATGCCCTGACGGAGGATTTCCCGCTGGAGGACGGCGTGCCAAAGGCAAAATTCGGTACGCTGGGGCTTCTGCGCGCGCCGCAGATCCCGGAGATCCATGCTATTTATGTGGAGAAGAAGGAACTCCTTCCGGTCGCATACGGCGCGAAGGGAATCGGGGAGATCGCCGCGATTCCGACAGCGCCCGCTATTCAGGGAGCTTATTACGCGCTGGACGGAGTCTTCAGAACAAAGCTGCCGATGGAGAAGACATATTATAAAAAATAGGGTTTTCCGGCTACCCATCAGCTCCCATTTTTCGGAGAAAGTATGAGCAAAGGAGAAACAGGACAATGAAGACATGGGTCCGCGGCGGGACGGTTGTGACGGAAACGGGCGTACAGCCGGAAGACATCCTGATTCAGGACGGAAAAATCCTGAAGGTGTTTTCCGGAGGGCCGTATCCGGAAACAGAAGGCGCCGAGGTGATCGACGCGACGGGGAAATATATCCTTCCCGGCGCGGTGGATATCCATACGCACATGGATCTGGACGTCGGAATCGCCCGTGTGATCGATGATTTTTATACCGGCACGGCGGCCGCGGCCTGCGGCGGAACAACGACGATCGTGGATCATATGGCTTTCGGTCCCAAAGGCTGCAGCCCCTGGCATCAGGTTCGCGAATACCATCGCCTCGCGGACGGGAACGCAGCGGTGGATTACGGGTTTCACGGGGTGCTGCAGCACGTGAATGACGAAGCGCTGGACGATATGGCGCAGATTGCAGAAGCGGAAGGGATTACCAGCTTCAAGGTATACATGACCTATGATTACCGGCTGGATGACCTGGACCTGATGAAAATCCTGACCAGGGCAGAAAAGGAGCATATCCTGATCGCATGCCACTGTGAAAACCACGGAATCGTGACCTATTTCAGGGAGCGCTTTGTGAAGGAAGGAAGGACGCAGGCCCGGTGGCATCCTGTCAGCCGGCCTGCGGAGGCGGAAGCGGAGGCGGTCAGCCGCCTGCTTTATCTGGCGCGGGCGGCGGGAGAGGCGCCGGTATACGTTGTGCATCTTTCCACCAGCGGGGGCCTGGAGGAAATCCAAAAAGCGAAGGCAGCGGGCCAGCGTCACATCGGTGCGGAAACCTGTCCGCAATACCTGCTGCTGGATGAAAAACTGTATGAAGATCCGCAGGAGGGCCTGAAGGTCGTCATGGCGCCGCCGCTCCGCAGGAAGGAAGACCGGGACGCACTTTGGAAGGCACTGAAAGAGAACGAACTGGATACCGTCGCGACCGACCACTGCCCCTTTACGTTCGCCAGGCAGAAGCAGCAGGGAGCACAGGACTTCACGAAATGCCCCAGCGGCGCGCCGGGCGTGGAAGAACGGCTCATCCTTCTTTATTCGGAGGGAGTCGTAAAGGGAAGAATCTCCCTGCCGCAGCTGGTGAAATACGCCTGCAGTAACCCGGCGCGGGCCGCCGGACTGTATCCGCGCAAGGGAACCATTCAGCCCGGCGCGGACGCGGACCTGGTCATCCTGAATCCGGAAAAGGAGTGGACGCTGACAGCAGAACAGATGCACAGCGGTCGACTATACCTGCTATGAAGGAACAAGGATCCGGGGATGCCTGGAACGGGTGATGCTGCGGGGAAAGACCGTTATGCTGAACGGCCGGTTCACCGGGAACCGCGGCGACGGACAGTACCTGCGCCGCGAAACGAGCTCACTGGCATAAAGGAGGACGCATGCCTGACAGATCGGGAGAAATCGGTTGCATTATCATGGCGTCGGGCCTGTCCGAACGATACGGGAAGAACAAGCTGCTGGAGAAACTGGACGGACGGGAAATCATCCTGCTTACGGCCGACAGCCTGACGGCGGCCGGACTCAGCCCTCTGGCAGTGACCAGAAGCAGGGACGTGATGGCCCTGATGAC
>Ga0265298_10004192_pt1 | contig 18547 bp, 16 predicted proteins | sample AusTroGonzalo_MG_3_FD_193486 | JGI IMG/M metagenome (GOLD analysis project Ga0265298, IMG submission 193486) | Bovine rumen microbial communities from tropical cattle in Woodstock, Queensland, Australia - Gonzalo_01 | ecosystem: Host-associated > Mammals > Digestive system > Stomach > Rumen ... | reverse complement strand
CATCGAGTTGTGGAAAGACGATTTCGGAGCAGACTACGCAGGCTTCAAGGAGTGGTTCGAGAAATACAACTACGTTTGCGCCACCCTCGTGGACCGCATCGTTCCGGGCTTCCCGCGCAAGGACATCGCCGAGATTCAGGAGAAAGTGGGCTATAATGACAACCTCGTTGTACAGGCTGAGATATTCCACCTCTGGGTAATCGAGAAACCGGAGAACATGAGCATCGCAGAGTTGGAGGCTGAGTTCCCTGCCAACAAAGCCGGTCTGAACGTGCTTATCGCAGAGAGCGAGAAACCGTACCACGAGCGCAAGGTGACATTGCTCAACGGCCCGCACACCGTGCTGAGTCCGGTGACATACCTGAGCGGCGTGAACATCGTCCGCGACGCTTGCAACCACGAGGTATTGGGCAAGTATATCAACAAAGTGATGTTCGACGAGCTGCTGGAGACCCTCAACCTGCCGAAGGACGAACTAAAGGCATACGGCGAGAGCGTACTCGAGCGTTTCAACAACCCGTACGTAGACCACCAGGTTACAAGCATCATGCTCAACTCGTTCCCGAAATTCGAGACACGTGACCTGCCGGGTCTGAAAGTATATCTGGAGCGCAAGGGCGAACTGCCGAAGGGCTTGGTACTCGGTCTGGCTGCCATCATCGAGTATTACAAGGGCGGCGTGCGCGAAGACGGTGCGCCCATCCAGCCGAACGATGCACAGGAGATCATGGACCTGCTCAAAGAACTCTGGGCTACAGGTGACACCCGCAAAGTGGCGGAAGGCGTACTCGGTGCAACGGATATCATCTGGAAAGAGAGCAAGGAAGACCTCAACAAGATCCCCGGTCTGACCGATCTCGTAGAACTGTACCTCAACTCCATTGAGGCCATCGGTATGCTGAACACCGTTCAGGCCATGCTGGCTGTGGACAAGGTGGAGGACGTAGTCGCCAAAATCAAAAGCCTGTTCTAAGTACAAAGGGACAAAGTCAAAGTACAAAGGATAATATGACAAACATTCTGAAAATAAACCCTGCCGACAATGTGGTTGTAGCGATACAACCGCAGTCGGCAGGTGCCGTTATAGAAGTGGACGGCAAACAAATCACCGTGCTCGAGGATGTGCCGGCAGGTCATAAGATAGCCATCAAGGACCTGGCTGAAGGCGAGAACGTGATCAAGTACGGATTCCCGATCGGGCATGCCCGCGAAGCCAAGAAAGCCGGTTCGTGGATGAACGAGAACAATATCAAGACCAATCTTGCCGGACTGCTCGAATACGAGTATCATCCGAAAGAGGTAGTGCTCAATATCCCCGATGAGAAACGGACCTTCATGGGCTACCGCCGCAAGGACGGACAGGTCGGCATTCGCAACGAGGTGTGGATCATTCCTACCGTCGGCTGTGTGAACGGCATCATCCAGAAATGCGCGGAGCGTCTGCGTCAGGAGACCGGTGCGGACAATATCTTCGCCTTCACCCATAACTACGGCTGCTCGCAGTTGGGCGATGACCACGAGAACACGAAGAAGATCCTGCGCGACATGGTCCATCATCCCAACGCAGGCGCGATACTGGTTGTTTCGCTTGGATGTGAGAACAACCAGCCGGATGTGTTCAAAGAGTTCTGCGGAGAGATTGACGAGGACCGTATCAGGTTCGTCACGACGCAGAAGATCCAAGGCGACGAGGTGGAATACTGCATGCCTATACTGCGTGAACTGTACACCAAGACGACGCATGACAAACGCGTGGCGGTACCTCTGAGCGAACTACGCGTAGGCCTCAAGTGCGGCGGCAGCGACGGCTTCAGCGGTATTACGGCGAACCCGTTGCTCGGTATGCTGTCCGACTGGCTGGTAGCACAGGGCGGCACGACGGTACTGACGGAGGTGCCGGAGATGTTCGGCGCCGAGACCATCCTGATGGACCGTTGCGAGAACAGGGCGCTGTTTGACCAGACCGTCAGTCTGATCAACGATTTCAAGGACTATTTCCTCAGTCACGGCGAGCCTGTGGGCGAGAACCCGAGTCCGGGCAACAAGGCCGGAGGCATATCAACCCTGGAGGACAAGGCACTCGGCTGCACGCAGAAATGCGGCAAGTCGCTGGTGCGCGGTGTGATGGCTTATGGCGAGCGTCTGCAAGTGAAGGGACTGAACCTGCTGTCGGCGCCGGGCAATGACCTTGTGGCGTCAACGGCTTTGGCTTCCTGCGGCTGCCATATGGTATTGTTCACCACCGGCCGCGGTACACCGTTCGGCACCTATGTTCCGACGATGAAGATTTCCACCAATTCGAACCTGTATAAGAACAAACCGAACTGGATTGACTTCAACGCCGGCGTCATCGCCGAAGGCAAACCGATGGACGAGGTGGCAAAGCGTTTCGCGGACTACGTGATAGAGGTAGCTAACGGCACCAAGACGAACAACGAGAAGAACGGTTATCACGAGATATCCATCTTCAAGAACGGCGTTACGCTGTAGCAAACCTTATGATTAAGCGGATTACCCTTGTCTTTGCAGTCAGTCTCCTCTTGCAGGGCTGCCTGTATGAGAATGTGGAGGTGGCGGACAGTGACAATACGGTTGTCACGCACTATTATGCGGGTCCGAATACGCCGGTGGGTGAGTTCGCTAATCTGTACCTGTATCTCCATGGTGACAATGACACCTATCGCTACGGCACGCCGCCGACTGACCCGGCGGCTTTGCCGTATTTCTCGACTCCTGATCCCGCTTGGGTGCGTGAGCAGGGTCTGACGGTCACCTACGATACAGTGGAGGGACGGTGTGTGTGCCGTATCCATCCGCGCGAAGGCGTGAAGCGGTATGTGCTGTATCTGCACGGCGGCTACTATGTGAGCAACATGATGAAGGTGCAGTACAAACTGCTTAAATCATTTGTGGAGGAGCTGGGGTATGGAATCGTTATCCCCGACTATCCGCTCTGTGCCGCTTATACCTACCGCGATGCCTATGCGATGGTGACGCAGGTCTATGCAGCCCTGGCGGCTGAGGCGGGGGCAGAGAACATACTCCTATACGGTGATTCGGCCGGAGGCGGTTTCTGTCTGGGACTGGCCCAATGGCTGCACCGGACGGGAGGCGAGCAACCGGCTGCCGTCATACTGATTTCGCCTTGGCTGGACGTGACACTGACCAATAGGGATATAGGCTTGATCGAAGACCCCATGCTCAACCGTTCTTACGGCCAGCTGGTTGGAACCCTGTGGGCGGGGGATGACACTTCGACGAGGCATTACCAGGTCAGTCCCATCTACGGAGACTTGTCCGGACTGCCGCGCCTGCATGTGTTCATCGGCGGACGCGACATGCTTTATCCGGATGTCGTTCGCCTGAGGGACAGGATGCGTGCCGACCGGCAGCCGCTGACAGTATATGAATACCCTCAGATGTTTCATGATTTCGTTGCCTTGCCGGCGTTGCCGGAGGCCAAGGATGCGAACAAGTGGATCATCCGGATAGCGGAGGAGATATGATGAAAAGAACGGTTATTCTCTGTCTGGGTTGTCTGTTTGCCTTGTGTATGGCGAAGGCGCAGGATACCGTTGCCGTGGTGCAGAAGTGCGACACGGTGCAGGTGAAACCCTGTCATTGGAATGTACGCCTAGGCTTGGGCTGGTTCGGTGTTGCACAGCATTCGGGGGGCTATCCCAATATCAATATAGACGGAGAATATCTGTTTCCGTACGGTATCCGTACCGGAGTTCAGGTCAGTTATTTTCACCGCCGCCTGCCGTCAGACTACCGCTATAACGCCTTCAGTGTTTCGCTTCGCGGCAGCCTGTATATCAAGGCGCTGCTGCGCAAGCCTGACCCGCGATGGGATTTCTATGCGGGTACGGGAGTGGGGTGTCATTGGTTCCTGGACGGGGCGTTGGGAAAGCCGGCAGTGAAAGTGTTTGTGCCGGTTTATATAGGTACCAAACTCAAGCTGGTATCCAACTGGCATCTTGCGTTGGAACTGGCCTTTAATGATGTCAGTGCGGCGCGGCTTGCCGCATCACGCCAGTTCTGATGTCCATAAGGGAAGCGCTATACAGTATCTTCTTCCCGCGCACGTGTGCGATGTGCGGGTGTTATATAGGAGAAGAAACGGATGAAGTGTTATGCAGCGATTGTCTGCGCACGCTTCCCCGCACAGAGCAGGCACAGTTGCGGCAGAATGAGACGGAAACGGCTCTGGCGGATGTGAAGCGTTTGGAGCGGGCTGCGGCTTATCTCTTTTACGAGAAGGACCATCCGATACAGGATGCCGTGCATCGCATGAAATATGCAGACAGACCGGATATAGCCTACCGGCTCGGCCGTCAGGCGGCGATAGAGTTCCAGTATGCGGATTTCTTCGATGAAATCGATGTGATTGTACCGGTGCCGCTTCATCCGAGACGCCTGCATGAAAGGGGGTATAACCAGTCGGAGTATATAGCGCGAGGGATTAGTGAGGTGACAGGCATTCCGGTGGATACGACCCATGTGACGCGTGCCAGGCACACACCCAAGCAGGCGTTGCAGAACGGAGACGGGCGTAAGACGAATGTGAAGGATGCGTTTGCGGTGAACCACCCCGAGCAGATGTATCACAAGCATATACTGGTGGTGGATGACCTGATTACAACAGGCGAAACGATGAAGGCATGCCTGAAAGCGATGAATCGTTTCAGAGGAACAAAAGTAAGTGTTTTTGCACTTTGCAAAGCAAGATAATATGACAAAGAAGTATGATTTTTTAATTATCGGTGGCGGAGTAGCCGGTATGAGTTTCGCGCTGAAAGTGGCGCGTGCAGGTAAGTACAGAATAGCCTTGTGCTGCAAGACCGGTCTGGAGGAGGCGAATACCGCCAAGGCGCAGGGAGGAATAGCGTCCGTGACCAACCTGCTGGTGGACGATTTTGACAAGCACATCCATGACACGATGGTGGCGGGTGACTGGTTAAGTGACCCGGCGGCGGTGGAGCAGGTGGTGCGCAATGCACCGAGAGGCATCGAGGAACTGGTTAACTGGGGCGTCAACTTTGACAAGAAAGAGGACGGGGCGTTCGATCTGCATCGCGAAGGCGGACACTCGGAGTTCCGCATTCTCCACCATGCCGATGACACGGGGGCAGAGATACAGCGCGGACTGATGCAGGCCGTGCGCGACAATCCCTATATTGATGTGCTGGAAAACCATTTCGCCGTGGAGATCATCACCCAGCACCATCTGGGCGTCCGTGTCACCCGCCGCACACCGGATATCGAGTGTTACGGAGCATATATCCTCAATCCCGAGACGCAGAAGATTGACACCTATCTGAGCCGTATCACGCTGATGGCAACCGGTGGAACGGGGGCTGTCTATGCCACCACCACCAATCCGGAGATAGCCACCGGAGACGGTATAGCCATGGTGTACCGTGCCAAGGGTATCGTCAAGGACATGGAGTTCGTGCAGTTCCATCCTACGAGTCTTTTCAATCCGAAAGAGACGCATCCGGCATACCTTATTACCGAAGCGATGCGCGGGTACGGAGGCATCCTTCGCTTGCCCAACGGGGAGGAGTTCATGCAGAAATATGACCCGCGTCTGTCGCTTGCGCCGCGGGACATTGTGGCGCGAGCCATAGACAACGAGATGAAGATTCACGCGATTGACCATGTGTGTCTGGATGTGACGCACAAGGATCCGGAGGAGACCAAGCACCATTTCCCGAACATCTATGCCAAGTGCATGAGTATAGGCATTGATATAACCAAACAGTATATTCCCGTTGCGCCGTGTGCGCACTATATGTGCGGAGGTATCAAGGTGGATCTGGACGGTCAGTCCACCATCCGCCGTCTCTATGCCGTGGGCGAGTGCTCGTGTACGGGTCTGCATGGCGGCAACCGTCTGGCATCCAATTCGCTTATCGAAGCGGTGGTCTATGCCGATGCGGCGGCCAAGCACAGCCTGAGTGTGGTAGAAGAGTACGATTTCAACGAGAAAATTCCTGAATGGAATGACGAAGGCACACTGACCAACGAAGAGCGCGTACTCATTGCACAGGACGTAAGGGAGGTGGGGCAGATTATGTCCACCTATGTAGGTATAGTACGCTCGGATCTGCGTTTGCGCCGTGCGTGGGAGCGTCTGGATCTGTTGTACGAAGAGACGGAAACCCTCTTCAAGCGGGTCAAGGCGGACAAGGAGATATGCGAGTTGCGCAACATGATCAACGTCGGTTATCTCATCACTCGCCAGGCGCTGGAGCGCAAGGAGAGCCGCGGCTTGCATTATACGATTGACTACCCGCGCACGGACAATAACCACCCGCAGGAAGTGTGGTAAGGTGAAAGGTGAAAATTGAAAGGTGAAAGGAATAAGTTTATATAGTGTCATTCCTGTACGCACGGAGGCACGGGAAGGCGCGGAGCAGAGTACGCAGATTCTGTTCGGCGAGACGTTTGACATCCTGGAGCAGATACCCCGTTGGAACCGTATAAAACTGGAGTCGGACGGACAGGAAGGCTGGGTGGATGCGAAGATGATTTGTCCGATGAAACCGGAGGAATATGCATCGTACAGCGAAGCGTACAAGGAGGCAGCGATGGTGGTTTTTCCTGTGGCCTATGCAGTGAGCGAGAACAACGGACAGACGATACCTCTCACGGCGGGAACGAGGCTGACCCGTTACACGAAGGGAAGATTTGAAGTGCTGGGAGTGGGGTTCCGCATCGACCCATCGATGGTGACTGAGCAGCCGAAAGAACTGACCGGAGACGCCTTGCTGCAGACGGTACGTTTCTTTCTCAACGTACCCTATCTGTGGGGAGGAAAGAACGGGTTAGGACTGGATTGCTCGGGTTTCACACAGATAATCATGAGTCTGTTCGGCAGAAAGCTGCTGCGTAACGCGAGCGAGCAGGCCACACAGGGAAATGCAGTGACGGAATTGTCGGAAGCCCGGGCGGGTGACCTGGCGTTTTTTGACCACGAGGACGGAAAAATCACGCATGTAGGAATAGTAATCGATCCGGAGCGCATTATTCACTGCTCGGGGCGTGTGAAGGTGGAAAAGCTCGATTTCAACGGAATTTTTAATGCCGAAAAAGGAGAGTATTCGCATCATCTCGTACAAATCCGAAGAATAAAATAAAACTATTTTATTCGATTTTTCTTGCATAATCCAAAAAAAAGTTGTAACTTTGCACGCTTTTTATGTGCAAAGCGAATAAAGTCATATTATTTTTGCTATTCGTATGCGCGGGCCTGAGTGCTCGTGCGCAGGGTCAGCCGTACATGTGCGAGCTGGGCATCCAGGGTGGTGTCGGGTATTATGTGGGAGAGTCATCACCTCACATTTTCATGAATCCCCGTGAGGCGTACGGAGTGCAATTCCGGTACAAGTTCACGAAGCGTTGGGCTATTCAGGCGAAAGTGTCGGGGCAGCGGATAACGGGCAATGAGTACACGTATGTGGTGAATGAGGGTCCGGTACGGCTGGATAGCAAGTGGACGAACCAGATGCTGAATACGGATGTCATGGCAGAGTTCAATTTCTTCCGCTTTGACAGTTCGAACAAGTACGACAAGCGGATCAAGCCCTATACCCCGTATATCTTTTTGGGTTTGGGAGTGGGCGTGTATGGAGACATGACGACAGGCGAAAAGCGCAAGGTGACGGCGGCAGGCTATCTGCCTCTCGGTATCGGATTCAAATGGAAGTTTGCAGAGCGTTGCGGATTGAATGTGGCGTGGCAGCACAATATTTATTTCTCGGATGATCTGGAGGCGCAGAAAGAGTTGAACGACCGTTTTCACCTGAACGGATGGAACTGGATGAACTGCGATCTGACGGGAATGATGACGGTAGCCTTTGTGTTTGAGTTCGCCAGAGCGCCCAAGTCCTGCAGGATTTGCAATTATTAGTTGAAAGTTCAGAGTTATGACATATAAGGAACAAATAGACAAAGAGCGTCTGCCGCGTCATGTGGCGATTATCATGGACGGCAACGGACGCTGGGCGAAGAAGCAGGGTCTGGCACGTATGTTCGGCCATAAGCAGGGTGTCGAGACGGTGCATAACATCACAGTGGCAGCGACCAAGCTGGGCATCGGGTACCTGACGCTTTATACCTTCTCTACGGAGAACTGGAATCGACCCAAGGAAGAGGTGGATGCGCTGATGACGCTGCTGGTGGATACTATTGTCAAGGAGACGCCGACGCTGATGAATAACAATGTGCGTCTGCAGACGATCGGTGACCTTGAGCGTCTGCCGGAGGGCACGAAGCAGAAGTTCCTTGGCTGCATCAGGCAGACGAGTGTCAACACGGGTCTGACGATGGTGATTGCGCTCAGTTATTCGGCGCGATGGGAGATAACGGAAGCGGTGCGCAAGGCGGTAACCGAGGCGCAGAAGGGCATGTTGCGAGCCGAGGAGGTGAACGAGCAGTTTGTCAGTTCGTTGATGACCACCCGTGAGATGCCTGACCCTGACCTGCTGATCCGCACAAGCGGCGAATACCGCATCAGTAATTTCCTGCTGTGGCAACTGGCGTACAGTGAACTCTATTTCACCGACTGCCTCTGGCCGGAGTTTACCGAGGAGGAGTTCTATAAGGCTATTTTGGATTATCAAAAACGCGAAAGAAGATTCGGAAAGATAAGTGAGCAGATTCATTAAAATATTATTACTGTTGACGGTGATCCTTTCACCTTTCAATTTTTACCTTTCATCTTTATCGGCGCAAGAGATTGAGTACGGCATGACGAGGAAGACGTACGAGATTGCGGGCATTGACGTGGAAGGCGCAGACAGTTACGAGGATTTCGTGCTGATCGGTTTCTCCGGTTTGGCTGTGGGTGACAAGATTGAAGTGCCGGGCGACCAGATAACAAAGGCTGTCAAGCGTTTCTGGAAACAAGGTCTGTTCTCGAATGTGCAGATCCGTGCAAAGAAAATAGAGGACAACAAAATATGGCTGGTCATCGCTTTGGAGCAGCGGCCGCGTATCAGCGAAGTCAAATACGAGGGACTTAAGAAAAGCGAGAAAGAGGATGTGGAGGTGAAGGCAGGTATCCGTCAGGGCAGTCAGATGACCCCTAACGTGGAGGACCATTGCAAAACGGTCATAACGAAATATCTGGCGGAGAAAGGCTATCACAATGCCGAGGTGCACGTCATCCAGCGCCCTGACCAGGACCACCCGGGCTACGTCAAGATACTGGTGGCGGTGGACAAGAAAGTGAAGACCAAGGTCGGCAAGATCTATCTGACCGGCAACGAGAACCTGACAGACCTGCAGATCAACAAGGCGATGAAGAAGACGAATGACAACCACATCATCAATCTCTTCCGCACCAAGAAATTTGTTTCCGCCGAATACGAGAAAGACAAGCAGGCGGTGATTGAGAAATACAACGAGCACGGCTACCGTGACGCATATATTGTGGCGGACAGCGTAGTGCCGAATCCTGAGGACCCGAACCGCGTAGACGTATATATGACCATCAGCGAGGGTGACAAGTATTATGTCCGTTCGGTCAAATGGGTGGGCAACACGGTCTATCCGTATGAGTTCCTGGACGCCACGCTGGGCGTCAAACCTGGTGATGTGTACAACCTCAAGACGCTTAACGACCGTCTGACGGGCGATGATGATGCCGTGAGCAAGCTCTACACCGACCGTGGCTACCTCTTCTTCAATGTGGAGCCTGTGGAGGTGAACGTGGAGAACGACTCGATTGATTTTGAGATGCGTATCTACGAGGGCAAGCCGGCAACGATTAACGAAGTGAAGATAGTGGGCAACACGCGTGTCTATGAGCATGTTGTCCGCCGCGAACTATATACCAAACCCGGACAGTTATACAGCCAGTCGGACATCATGCGTTCGCTGCGTGAGTTGGCGCAGATGGGGCATTTTGACCAAGAGAAACTGGTGCCGGACATCCAGCCCAACCCGGAAGAGGGAACGGTCGATATCACCTATCAGCTGCAGACCAAGTCCAGCGACCAGATCGAGTTCTCGCTCGGTTGGGGTGCCACGGGTCTGGTGGGTTCGCTGGGACTCAAGTTCACCAACTTCGCCATCCAGAACCTGTTCAACAAGAAGAGTTACCGCATCGTGCCGCAGGGCGAGGGTCAGACCTTCTCCATCAATGCGCGCACCAACGGTATCTATTACACCTCGGCGTCCATTTCCTTCCTGGAGCCGTGGCTGGGCGGCAAGCGTCCGAACAGTCTGAGCGCCAGCATCTATTTCGCCAACCAGACCGGTTATTCGAGCCGTTATCAGCGGGCGTACCAGAACCTGTACAACACCTATTCGAATTACTATTACTACTCCGGCAACAGCAGCTACTACCAGCAGTTGGCGGAGTCGGAGGCGGACAAGGACAAGTACCTGCGGACGCTGGGTGTGTCCATCGGTTACGGAAAGCGTTTGCGCTGGCCGGATGACTATTTCTCCTTCTACGGTGAGTTGAGTTACCAGCTCTATATGATGAAGGACTGGCCTTACCTGCTTATCTCGGACGGCAACTCGCACAACCTGTCGCTCAATCTGCAGATATCCCGTTCGTCCATCGACAATCCTATCTACACGCGGCGCGGTTCGCAGTTCACGGTGGGCGTGAAAGTGACGCCGCCATGGTCGCTGTTCAACGGAAAGGACTATTCGCAGATGACCGTTTCGGAGAAATACCACCTCATCGAGTACCATAAATGGAAGTTCACGGGCAAGGTCTTCACGCCTTTGACCAAGGACAGCAAGCTCGTGCTCATGACGCGTGCCGAGTTCGGCTATCTGGGGCATTACAACCAGTACGCCAAGTCGCCGTTTGAATCGTTCTACATGGGTGGTGACGGTATGTCGGCATATACGAGTTACGCCACGGAATATGTGGCGATGCGCGGTTATTCGTCCGGTTCGCTCACGCCTTACGACGTGGCTACGGGTCGTAACATGGGATATGTGTATAATAAATTCACTATGGAGTTGCGCTACCCGATTACGCTGGAGCAGAGTGCCACTATCTGGGCGCATGTGTTCCTGGAGGCGGGTAACTGCTTCTCGGATATTAGGGACTATAATCCGTTCAATCTCAAGCGCTCGGCCGGTCTGGGAGTACGTATCTTCCTGCCTATGTTCGGTCTGCTCGGTATAGACTGGGGCTGGGGCTTTGACCAGATCAACGGAAGCAAGCAGTACAGCGGAAGCCAGTTCCACTTCGTTCTCGGACAAGAATTATAAGACCGGCTTCGCCTGAAAGAAAAAGGACCGTGAACAAAGTTCACTCAAAGACAAAAGACTACGTATGAAAAAAATATTCAGTATTCATTATTCGTTACTCATTGCCGCCCTGCTCAGTTTTGGCACGGCTTTTGCTAAAGACCAGTCGATAGCATATATCGACATGCAGTATATCCTCAAGAACCTGCCGCAGTATGAGCAGGCGAACGAGCAGTTGACGATGCTTTCCAAGCGTTGGCAGAAAGAGATTGACGCGGCGCAGCAGGAGGCGCGTGTCATGGCGACCAACTATCAGACGGAGCAGATCTTCCTCTCCGAGAACATGCGCATGCAGCGGGAGCAGGAGATAGTGAAAAAAGAGCAGGAGGTGCTGGAACTCAAGCGCAAGTATTTCGGCCAGGAGGGTGAGTTGTACAAGAAACGCGAGGCGCTCATCAAGCCCATCCAGGACGAGATATACAACGCCATTCAGGACCTGGCGAGCGAGAAACGTATAGAGGTGGTCAAGGACCGTTCCGCCGATCCGGCACTCATATACATGTCCTCCAAGCTGGACATCTCCGACCAGGTGCTCCACAAGCTCGGTGCCAAATAAGAAAATTATAAATCATAAATCATAAAGTTGAAATGAAAAAAATCATTATTACAATCATGCTGATTGCCCCGATGGCTCTCAGCGCACAGAAATTCGGTCACATCAATCAGCAAGAATTCTTTGCACAGATGCCGGAAATGGCACAGATCAAACTGAAAATGGACACCATTAACGGTCAGTATGAGGCACAGTTAGCTTCCATGAACGAGGAAATCCAGAAGAAGTATCAGGATTATCAGGCGCAGGAAGCAACCATGGCAGACGCCATCAAGCAGATCCGTCAGCAGGAGTTGCAGGAGATGCAGCAGCGTATCCAGCTCTTCTATCAGACTGCAGAACAGGATGTTCAGAAAAAACAGCAGGAGCTGCTGGCACCGGTACACGAACGAATGGTAAAAGCAATCAAGGCAGTGGGAGACCGCGAGGGCTACACGTATATTTTTGACAGCGCAACCATGGCATATATCAGCAACGACGCTGTTGATGTCACCCCTGCAGTCAAGAAGGAACTCGGCATTAAATAATGGCAGACGGTTATCTCGAAACCCATTACGCCGAGTACGAGAAGAAAAAGGCGGAGTGGCTGAAGAAAAAAAGCAAATGGTCTTACAAAAAAGACCAACGACTAAAGACTAACGACTAACGACCAATTTTATGACAAAACAAATTCAATCAACATTGCGCGACAGTGCATTGGCGCGTTGGGCGGTCCTGGTGCTGGTGGCATCGATGATGTTCTTCGCGTATATGTTCGTGGATATCCTCTCTCCGCTGGCATCGCTGCTTAACGACACGCTGGGCTGGGACCAGGGCGTTTTCGGTACTTACGCGGCGGGCGAATACCTGCTCAACGTGTTCGGTTTCCTTATCCTGGCGGGTATCATTCTCGATAAGATGGGCGTCCGTTTCACGGGTCTGCTCTCGGCTTCGCTGATGGTGGTCGGCGCGGGTATCAAGTATTTCGGTATCACGTGGGCGGAGGCGAACACGGTGGAATGGCTCAACGCCTGGTGGCCTTCGATGCCGGGTAGTGCCAAGTTGGCGATGTTCGGTTTCATGATCTTCGGCTGCGGCTGTGAGATGGCAGGAACGACGGTGAGCAAGGTGCTCGCCAAGTGGTTCAAGGGCAAGGAGATGGCTTTGGCGATGGGTCTGGAGATGGCAATCGCGCGTCTCGGTGTGTTTGCCGCCATGTGGCTCTCGCCTATGTTCAGCGAGAAATTCGCCGTGGACGGCGTGAACTCCGTTTCGGCGCCTTTCATCTTCTCCGCACTGCTGCTGGTGGTCGGCCTGCTCAATTATTTTGTCTTCACCATCATGGACACTAAGTTTGACAACCAGTTGGTGGCTATAGGCGAGGCGACGGCTGAGAAAGACCCCGAGGACGAATTCCATGTGTCGGACCTCAAGCAGATTCTCGGTTCCAAGATGTTCTGGATTGTGGCATTGCTCTGTGTGCTGTATTACAGCGCCATCTTCCCCTTCCAGCGTTTTGCAACCAATTTCCTGGAGGAGACGCTCTCTATCTCCAATGCCGAGGCGGCAGGTCTGTTCAAGTGGTTCCCGATACTGGCAATGGTGCTTACCCCCTTCCTCGGTGCGTTTATTGACTACAAGGGCAAGGGTGCTTCGATGATGCTGCTCGGCGCTGTCATCATGATAGCCTGCCACAGCGTCTTCGCATTCGTGCTGCCTGCTTATCCGAGCAAGACCCTTGCGCTCATCACCATTCTGGTGCTGGGTGTCAGCTTCTCGCTTGTGCCGGCGTCCATGTGGCCCTCTGTGCCGAAGATTATTGACGAGAAAGTGCTGGGTTCGGCGTACTGTCTCATCTTCTGGGTGCAGAACATCGGCTTGTGCCTCGTGCCGCTGCTCATCGGCAAACTGCGTGTGGCGACGGACGGTTACCTCGTGCCGATGATTGTCTTTGCTTCCTTCGGCGTGCTGGCATTCCTGTTGAGCCTCGCCCTCAAGGTGGAGGACAGAAAGAAGAACTACGGCCTTGAGTTGCCAAACAAGAAGTAATTTAAGAACGCGCATACACGCGCGTTCTTAATTTTTCGGTACCATGAAACGACTGTTGGACGATTATATTTTCGATGACATTCTGCGCTACGAGGCGCATCAGTTGGTGTATAAGCCCGATGACACAGGCGAGATTGCCTTGGGCGGCATCATGGGAGCGGCAGTCTTGGGCGCGTTGTTGGCCGATACGGACGAAGGGGACGAACGGGGTGTCTTATTGGACACACCCGAACAGCGCAACGCTTTTTTTGAACGCTATGAGCGCGAAGTGCGGCGGGATAACGGCGGACTGTTCACTACGGAAGTGCAGGCGCTCTCCGATGCCTATATCGAAATCACCGATACGGACTATCTGGTACGTATATGCCGCAACGACAGGCTCTTCGATCTCGCCTTCGGACTCGTTATGGACTACATGCAACGGCTCGTCATCGAACAAGTGGGCGCGCATATATACGAAGCGGTTCCATGGCGTGTGCCTTTTGCCCAATGGCTCTTTGATGCCGGTTGGGCGGAGGCACAACGCCGGCACCTGCTTGCTGTCAATTGGACCGATCCGGCTGCAGTCTATGCGCTCGCACGGGAATTGCAACCGGGCAATGAACCGGATCCCGCAGAGCCTGTTTTCCTCTTCGAAGGCGAGAGTGCAGAGCGCCTCATGAATGATTATTTCCATTGGCTTTGGGAGCAAGTGCAGGCACAGACATCTATGATGCCTGATGCGGCCGTCCAACTCGCGCAACTCAGACCGGAAATCCTTGAGAAGGAAACAGACTGGGATTTTATTAAACCCGAACTCAAAGACCTTGCGCCGGATTCCATCAACCTCTTCCGCAAGTGGATGAATCAGTGGACGGAGTTCGTCACCGGCAAGTTGAGCGACAGCCCGCAAAACACTTTTCCGCCCCTGGCGAAGCGCCCTATGTTCTGTCAGGAACTCTTCTCCGATAATGTACTCTCCTGCCCGCGGGAAAACAACTATGTGGAGGTATGTGACTACATCGTGGAGCGCTGCCGGTACGATGAACCTTTCCGCACCTTTTATAAAACGCGCACGCGCGTGCAACTATGCGAACAACTCACCGCTATGTTCGGATGGTACGTGAACCCTAATCATTTAGGAAAAAGATTAAAAAAATCTAAAAAATGACACTTTTTTGCGTCACGTGACGTCACGTGACGTGTCTGTCCTTTTAAAAGGATAATTTTTATAGTATCTTTGCAGCGGATTTTGATAAAGTCCGCTTTTTTATTGTTTAACTCTAAATTATTTTTAACTATGATTGACAAACTTATTTCAACTAATTCGGAGACGGATTTACACATCTCCACCCATTTGAACGCAGCCGAATTGCCGGCGATGATTCGTCCTTTGATGAACCTCGCGCAGTCGCCTGCCGAAAAAGACATGCTCCTTCTCTCATTACTAACTGCAGCCGGCAGTTGTATGCCGAATCTGTATTGCAAGTATGGCATAGCCGCCAAGCGCTATTATCCGAACTTACAGCTTTTTATTGTCGGGTCAGCCGCGTGCGGTAAAGGTATCGCGAACCTTGCCCTCGAACTGGTCAAACCCATTCATGAGAAGATGCCGCTTATCATTCCGGGCGATGCGACCTACCCGGCTTTCTACCAGACGCTTGCCAAGCAGCACGGACGCGGGTATATCCACGAATCCGAAGGCAGCGTCATCACCGACATCTGGCGGTCATCGACTGCGAACTACAACACCGCGCTCCGTAAAGCTGCCGAACATGAGATGATCTCCCGTGCGCGTTGTAAGGAGTATTCGGTCATTGAGAACCCGCAACTCTCGATGGTCCTTACGGGAACCTTCAGCCAGTATCACGCCCTCGTGCCATCTATTGAGAACGGTTATTTCTCCCGTCTGCTGACTCTCATCGTGGACGATGTACAACCGTTCTCCGAGCGTTACGTGCAACCGGCAGAGAGTTCGCAAGAGGTAATCACTACCGCTGCCGAACAACTCTACCACTTGTACGAGAAACTGCTCTTTAGCAAACCCCGTGAGTTCTGCCTCACGCCCGACCAGCGTGAGCGTCTCGGACTGCACCTTAAGACAGCCTATCCGACCCTCATCCGCATGTTGGGCGAAGATTTCCATTCCGTCATCCTCCGTATGGCGGTGCATATCGAACGAATAGCCATGATTTTGTCCGCTTTGCGAAAAGCGAACGAGCTGTCAGCCATCAGCATTCAGCATTCAGATTTTCTTTGTTCGAACGAGGATTATCAAATTGCGGAGTTGATTGGCAATAAGTTGATTTTGCATATGGCACAGGCGTATCAGATGATCAAAGGTACAGAGAAGATAGAGCAACCGAAAATCAAGCCGCTGGATCAGAAGCAGATCTTGCTGAGCCTTTTGCCGGAGGAGTTTGACGTACAGGTTTTAGTATCCGAGGCGAAAGCTAATGGTCTATCCCATAGGACCGCCACACGATGGAATGAAGGATGGGTAGAACAGGGGATTGTACAAAAGATTCGTCATGGAGTGTATCGGAAACTACTTGCTTGTGCATAGGGTTTGGACAGGTATTGGGTAGGGTAACTACTAAGGAACATTCAACAAATGGTTAACTTATCTCTAACATTTTACAGTATAAATACAGTAAGTGACATAGGCACAAACAGGGCGAGAATCGCCCAAGATTGGTCGATAAATACTAAAAAAATAACATGACCGTATTGACCTTATTGACCGTTTGAGCACGAAACGGTCAAAACGGTCAAAACGGCCAAAGCAAATTTTTATAGGTTGGCAAAAAATTATCAAAAATTAACCCAAAACATTTATTATTATGGCAAGATTTGAGACAAGCGCCGGAATAGACGGAATCACCGGTAAGTTTAACAAACGCACACGTCTGACGATGCGTCAGAAGAAATGGCACTACCCGGACGGAAAGGTCTTCGGCTGCGGTCCGAAGGAAGTGTATAGCCAGGAGAAACGCGATTACAAGCGTAATCCGAGGAGTGCAGCAGAACAAGTGCAGTACGAGAAATGGGTGGCAGTTTGTAAGGAGGCGTCACGTATCACAAAAGACCCGACTCATCCGCGCTATGCGGAGATGGTCTCCCGGCACTCCGCACAACTGCGTGGCAAACCTGAACCTCTCCTCGGCAAACGTATCTGTATGTTCGGCAATTTTGTCCGGGCGGTATTGATACATGAAGGCTGATGAACTTCAGTCCGCTCTCACAATAAAAAGCGCAGAAATATCAAAATCTGCGCTTTTTATTTGCATATGTCAGAAAAAAGCAGTAATTTTGCAAGCAAAATTGTTTTGAAGATAAATACACACAATAATGAAAAGATTTTTTACTATTTTGTTTGCGCTGCTGGCGGTTATTGTTGCCAACGCAGCGACGCTTGCCGTACAGACCGGAAGCTGTGGTGCGAGTCTTACATGGACGTTGGACTCCAAAGCAAAAACGCTGGTTGTGGACGGTAGCGGAGCCATGACTTCCGCTCCATGGTTGGATGAAGGTTATGAGACCTATGTTCAATATGTTACACTGCCGGCAGGTTTGACCCAGATTTACGAAGCGGCATTTAAGGATTGCAACGTACTTGAGCTCACTGTTCTTTCAACAACTCCTCCCGGCGGAGGCACCAAGAGTGGTATTGTTGCTTCTAAATGCAAATTATTTGTCCCCGAGAATAGTGCCGAGTTCTATGAGCAGGCTATTTGGTGGGATGAGTTCGCCAGTATCACAGAGATAAAGCCGGTCGTTAAGCCGGATTATACGGTAACGCTCACTACGAATGACAAGTATGGTTCATGTACCGGTGCGGGAACGTACAAAGAAGGCACCAACGTAGAGATAGAAGCCATCGACGATACGCACTATCATTTTACGCAATGGAGTGACGGTAATACAGACAATCCTCGTACGTTTGTGCTCACGCAAGACACCGCGTTTGAGGCCGTATTCGCCCCGAATATCTATACCGTCACGGTATATTCGAATGACGGAACGAAGGGAACTGTTTCCGGAGGCGGACAATATGCCTATGGATCCTATGCCTCTTTGACGGCTACCGCTAAAGAAGGTTATTCGGTACTGGGCTGGAGCGATGGTATTTCGTATTTCTGCCAGACATCCGCATCGCGCTCCTATTATGTTTCCGGTAATGCGGAATTAACGGCAAACTTCGGGATTGCAGAACCTATATCCGGCACCTGTGGAGAAAACCTTACCTGGACACTCGATTGCAGCGGTACACTGACTATCAGTGGTACAGGAGCAATGACCAATTGGACTGCGGAAAAAGAGGTGCCTTGGTATAACAACTACAAGAAAAACATCACTCGCATAGTTATTGAAGACGGAGTGACCGGTATAGGAAGCTACGCTTTCTATAAACTTGAGTCTGTTACCGAAGTGCAAATCGGTAAAGATATTGTTACAATTGGTGCGAACGCGTTTTATGGTTGTAAAGCTATAACAACGCTTGATTTGCCGCAAGGCTTGTCATCTATCGGAAATTATGCATTTAGGAATATCGGTATTTCCTCATTGACTATTCCTGGTCTTGTTACTACTATCGGAAACAATGCTTTTTATGGTTGCAATAATTTGAAAACGATTGTTTGTAAGTCAGCCACACCTCCGACGATTACTTCGCGTATTTTAAGTACGGCTTATGATTAC